>Ga0209930_1000144_pt1 | contig 290221 bp, 279 predicted proteins | sample ThiBiot_500_biof_2_FD_183948 | JGI IMG/M metagenome (GOLD analysis project Ga0209930, IMG submission 183948) | Wastewater bioreactor microbial communities from Cape Town, South Africa - Thiocy_cont_500_biof (SPAdes) | ecosystem: Engineered > Bioreactor > Thiocyanate-remediating >...
ATCGAGTGGGAGTGATGGTGGGCAGGCCAGCGGATACGCTGGGATAGACGGGCCTACAATTGGCGATTGAAACGTATCGATAGATGTCGATAGTTGTTGGTCTTTGTCGGGCCGGCAAATAAGCTGTAATTTAAGGCTTGCCGAGCTTAGGTATTTGGTTGATCGCCTAGCGAGCGGCTCCGACTTCTTCGCTAGTTGCTCGGCGCCGGTTCGCGCGACGTCGCGACGATATGGACAGCCGATCACGGAAGCCTTGCCGGCACCTGCAACGGGCCCCGGCGAAATCGAGCTGCCTCCGATTTGGAAAGACGACAAATCTGATATTGGAAGAGACCATATGTGGTCTCCTCCTGCTTCTGTGCGGTCTCGCTCACCTTTAGAGGGCGAGTTGCCCCGTTACCGGAGGAGGCTCAGGGGCGATGGACCTCGCCCCTGGGTTCGGCCTTTCGCCTCGGCAGGGGAACGAGCATGGAGACCCGCTCGCGATAGCGCCGGTAGTGGTCGCCAAATGCCGCCACCAGATCCCGCTCCTCGAACGAAACGCCGAGCAGGACGTAGCCGGTGTTGGCCATGGCAAACAACAGATGGCCAGGCGTCATCATGGGCGTCGCCCACATGGCGATCAGCAGGCCGAGATAGAGCGGATGCCTCACCCACTTGTAGAGCGACGGAGTCTTGAACTCGGGCGGCGGCAGCTTGCTGCCGCGCCAGCGCGCGTAGACCTGCTGCAGCCCGAACAGCTCGAAGTGGTTGATCAGGAAGGTGCTGAGCAGCACCAGGCCCCAGCCCGCCCAGAACCCCGCCTGCAGGACGGCGACGGCGATTGGGTTGGTCGCGGACCACACCACGCCGGCGATCGGGCGCCACAGCCAGAACAGCAGCACGAGTGCCAGGCTGGCGAACAGCACGTAGGTCGATCGCTCGATCGCCGGCGGCACCAGCCGGGTCCACAGGCGCTTGAAGGCGGGCCGGGCCATGACGCTGTGCTGGACGGCGAATAGGCCGATCAACAGCAGGTCTATGGCGACCGCGGCGGGCAGCGAGCCGGTCGTGCCCGAATCGATCGTCCGGGGAACCGGGAGATCGCCGACGAAGGCGATGAGGTAGAGGATCGCGGCGAACGACGTCAGGTAGGCAGCGCCGCCGTAGAGGACGGTGAAGAAGATCATGGGGCTTCCTTTAAAGGGGGCAGGTCGAGGATCGGGTTGACCGGCGTCTTCGCGGCGGCGGGTCATAGGGAGGTAGCGATCGACCCGGCGCTCGTCAGACATGGCCGCGTCGTCCATTCGATAATTTCAGGGAAACGCCGTCAGCGGGTCGATCACGGTTACGGCCTCATGGACCCTGGTGATGGGAAAGCCGGCAAGGCGCGAATGTTCACGAACGCTTTCGTCGCTTGCGGCGAGGTAGATGCAGAACGTGTGGTCGGCGGTGATGTAGGAGTGCACCCACTGGATGGCTCCGGCCAGTTTGGCGACCGCGCCGTTTGAGGTGGCAGCAAGTTCCTTGTACTGGCTTTGGCTCAGGCTGCCGACGCCGGGGATGTGGCGTTCGATCACGTAGCGTTTCATTGGTTCAATGTCCCTTCGTGTTGCATTCAGTGAATGGTGCGGCCGTCAGCCCTTGGGCAGATAGGCGATGGTGCCGGCGAGATCGGTATCGTCGATCAGATGAAGCCGGCTGTTGCTGCCGCGCCGGCGGGCCGCGGCGAACGGCGCGTATTCGGTATCGTTGGCAAAGGCCATGACGGCGTCGGCCGAGGGAAATTCGATGAGCACCATCATGGTGGTGTCCAGCGGCTCGCCCTCGAGCGTCTTCACATTGCCGCTGCGGGAGAGGTACTTGCCGCCGTGCTTGTGCACCAGGCCATGCACGGATGCGGCATAGCCCGGCACCCAATTGTTGTCGGTCACCTTCACATCGGCGATCAGGTAAATTGGCATTTGTTGTCCCTTGCGGTTAGTTTCCGGCAGCGGTTGCTTGAACCGGCTTTCGGTTGCGGGCGGAAACTAGGGCGGGACAGGCACGGGCGTCAGAGAGGGTTTTGCCAGGAACGATCCTTTTGTGCCAATTTCTGGGGCGGGAATGGCCGACACTCACACCGATACCATCGAGGCACTGATCCTCGCTTTGCCGGAATCCGCCGGGTCCGCGATCTATGGCCTGGTCGATGTTTTTGCGTCGACCGGAACGCTATGGCTCGAGCTTGTCGGAGACGAACCCAGCGGGCGCCTGATCCGCCCCAGGATCATTTCACTCTCGCGCGATCCGTTTCGGTGCGGCAACGCCATTCCGGTTACGCCGGACTTGTCGATTGCGGAGGCGCCCCGTGCAGACATCATCGTCATCCCGGAGCTATGGCTTGCGCCCGATGACCACTTGAAGGATCGCTATCCGGAGGTGAAGGAATGGCTTCGCCGCTGCCATCGGGGCGGCAGCACAATCTATTCGGCCTGCTCAGGGGCAGTGCTTCTCGCGGCGTCCGGCCTGCTCAACGGCAAGGCGGCGACATCCCATTGGGGCTATGCGGATCTGTTCCGCATCGGATTTCCGGAGGTCCGGTTCATTCCCGAACCGAACATCTTATTCGCCGACGAGAGCGGGCGCATCGTGACGGCGGGCGGCGCCACGGCTTGGCATGATCTCGCGATCCACATCATCTCGCGCCATTGCAGCCCGGGCGAGGCGCTGCACATCGCCAAGGTCTATCTCCTGCAATGGCATGGCGACGGCCAATTGCCGTTCGCGAGCTTGGTTCGGCGTCAGGCACACGCGGACTCGGTCGTGCGTCGGGCGGAGGACTGGCTGCGGACGCATTATCGCGAGCCGCAGGCGGTCGCAGGCGTGGTGGCGGGATGCGGGATTCCCGAGCGCAGTCTGAAGCGCCGCTTTGCGGCTGCCACCGGATCGACGGTCATCGGCTATGTGCAGAATCTTCGTGTTGAGGAAGCCAAGCGGCTGCTCGAGAGCGGCGAAATGTCAGTCGACGACATCGTGGCGGCGGTAGGCTACGAAAACCCGGCATTCTTTCGCAAGCTGTTCAAGCGGTGCACCGGTCTTACGACAGGAAACTATCGCCGTATGTTCCGCCCAATCTACGATGCGGCTCGCGTCCGCTAGGGTCATCAGAGCGGAATTGAGTGCTATTTCGGGATCCGGGCTGGCCGGTGGAGTGGATCGTGCTATCGTCGTTGGCGGCTTTTTCAAGCGGACTACGCATGCAATCTGGTCGGCGAGTCCCAAAAATTGACCGATAGACGCCGATAGTCGCTGAAAACGACAAGATCACGGACCGCCGAAATTTGCCTTCGAAATCAAGAGCGCTGATTTCTGACGGATCGTGGGACGGTTCTCGGAATGCCTAGGAAAAGTTTGCACTGAAAATCAGCGCGTTACCATGCGTGAGATAATCGAGTGGGAGTGAAACTGCATCATCAACGGGCTATCGCCCGCTATCGCGAATAACGTCCACAAGATCGAACGGCCCGTACCGTCCTTGATAATTGCTACGTCTGCGCGCCGCCTTTGCGATCAATGGCGAGCGCACGGCCAAGCCCGTATCCGATTTGCCGCTATTAGTGCTTTGGGAGCAGCCACGAGAAGGCATGCCGCAGAAAGGATTCGCCGTCCGTTCGGACAATCTCTCCGTGCGCCACGACGACATGCTCGGGATGTTTTCCGATTAACTCGCGGATCTTGGGGCGCGCGCTTGCGCGGTTGCGGAAACTGATCCGATAGTCGATGGGCGGATAACCCCACCCCTCGACCATTTTCGAGAGCCTTGCGATCGGCCGCATCCACCAAGGCCAATGGCTTTTCAGGAACCGCTCGCTGAAAGTCTGCGACAGGTCGGCAATGATAGCGGTGCGGGACGCGCGGTGAAAGAAGATCAATTCGTCCAGAAAAGGCGAATTGGTGAAATAGAATTGGTCGATCTGCCCGTTCCATTCGGCTGGCGGATCGTCGGCCAGCGTCCCGGAAAAACGGAGTCCCCCGCACTTGGCGATTGTCGACGCCGTTGCCCACAAACTGGCGTCCGGAAATGCGGCCTGCCAGTCGGCTAGAAACAGATAGTGCAGCTTGTTGGGGCTGACGATATGCCGGACGGGTCCGAGCGGCCGAATCTCGTCCTCAATCGCGGCCGTTCTTTCAATCGGCGACCATAACCACAGCCCGCCATCGGCAAGACGCACGATGACCATGCGTGTGGGATAATCGAAGCCTTTGAAAGAGACGACTCCGCCATCCGCAAACCACAGGTCGGGTCCCAACGATTCCAGCATAGTCGCTTATCTAGGTTGCCGGATGGACGCTTTCCACCGTTCCAAAATACTATTCATCCCATTCGACGCTGGTCGACGCGCGCCAAGGCATCGAGCGATTTCAAGGTTTTGCCGTCGCTCGGCCGAAACACGCCGCGGCGGACAAGCCGGACTGCTCGGAAACCGCGGTATCATGGGTATGCCGTTCGTGCAGACAAGTTACACCGAGAAAAAAGCATAATATCGGAAAGCCAGGGCAATCCATGCTGTTCTCATCGACGATCCCCGAGTTGCCATGAGGTGCCAGTTCCGAACCTGTGGCGACTGGAAGAAACGGATTGGGCGCAGCGGAAAAGGTCTGCCAGCGGATGAAAGCCTTGTCGTCCGGGCCATCGTGAGGCCAAACGATGCTGGAATGTTCGAGCCGAGCTGAATATAAGCTCTCGCAGCATCGCAAATGCCGGCGTAGCACAGCGGTAGTGCAGCGGTTTTGTAAACCGAAGGTCGGGAGTTCGATCCTCTCCGCCGGCACCATTTTCCTTTCCATATCTCTCCATCAAGCTAACCGCACCCGAGGAGAGCCCGCTATCTCGCAGGCGAAGCCGGTCAGGCCGAGTCGGTGATCGAGCACGCCGAGAGTGTCCCCACCTACCATCCGAGACCCTTCGGGCATGACCACGGTTTCTGCGGGCGCTTGTCCGCCAATGAGCAGGCCCCTCTGCAATCGCTCGCTGATCGCGCCCTTTCGCCGCGAATTTGCGGCGGTCGGGCTATCTTTGTGACGTCCCGATCTGTGTGATCAAGATCACGGTTGGCCATCTGTTGCCGGACTACACAGATGCCACGGAGGGAATGGTTCTTCCGAGACAACAGACGGAGACCGGTAATGACGAGCGGAATGCGCGACCTCACGATCGACGAGCTGGATTCAGTCAGCGGCGGCACGGTCCATACCGAGGTCAGGAAAACGACGCTGATCGATGTGAACGGGAAGGGAATTCTGGCGATCGGAACCGTCAGCATCGATGGCGGCCCGGCGCTGCCGTCGGCGGAATGGATTCCGCTGAAATAAGCAACTCCGGCTTCATCCCCACACCGATCAACACGCACAAAGATCAGCAGACGGGAATATGTCCGTCGCGAACTTAAAGGAGATTGACAATGACGAATTCCGGCATGCGCGAATTGACGATGAATGAGCTCGATGCGGTCAGCGGCGGAGAGGTCATGGCGCAGGGTACGGTCATCAAGATTTCGATGGACAAGGGTACGCTCACCGTCGGCTATATCAGCACCGGCGGTGGCCCGACCCTGCCGTATGCGAAATGGCAGCCCAAGTAAGAAGACTTGGTTGAGAGAGCCTCGACCCGATCGGGGGTCGGGGCTTTCATGCGCGTGCGATTCGGCTCCACTCAAAATCGTAAACGACTCCTGAATCCCCACAGGCTTGCCGGAAAAATATCGACCGGGACTCAAGCGATGGAATCGCCTGATGGTCCTGTCATGGACACGATGCCGACACCGGCGACCGACGGCCTGCAGCTCGCGCTTGCCATCGCATTATTTGCGGCCTGCTCGGTGAATGTGGTTCTGATCAGCTTCTGGCTGTAGCAGGAACCCCGACCTCGTCCGCCCCGTTAACATTTCGATAGCGGAATGCTTCGCAATTGATTGCCGGCTCAGGCTTGCACATTAGGCTTACCGGCAGTTTCGGCAGCGGCTTTAACCCTTGCCGACATCGGTTCGATTAGGGTCGGCGAGAAACCGGACCCTTGTAATGCGTATCGGATTTGGACTTGCGCTGGCTCTTGTGATCGGGACGTCGTTGACGGCTCTTGCCGACAGCGGGCCGGTGATCGTGATTCCCGGCCGTCCCGGCGTTCCGATCATGATCAACGGCATCGACGCCTCCTATGCGGTCGTCGAAGGCGACTGGGGCCTCGCCCGAAGGATTCACGTGCAGCCCACGGTGTATGGCGGACGCTACATCGATCCCGAGCCGCACGTCGGTCATTATTATCCGAGCCTCGGTCAGCGGCCCGGTTACGGTCGCCTCGAAATTGAACCTCCGGCGAACCGCAAGCTGCCGCCGCGCGCCGAAAGTTTTCATCAGTCCTGGTCGGCGCGCTCCGATCCGACGCCCGCGCAGTCCGATATTCCGCAGACGCCTCCTGCGATCATTCTCGCACCCGAGATCGGACCCACGGGCCCGGCGCAGGATTTTCAGCACCGGATTCCGCCGTTTCGAAAGCCCGGACCCTAGAATCAACTTCAAGAAAATCAGGCAAAGCAGGAGAGAGTAAATGCGTCAGATGATTTCAGGATTGGTCGCCGCGGTTGCCGTGGTGGCGGCAAGCGCCGTGCCCGCCATGGCGTGCGGCGGTTTGTTCACCAGCGGAGGATGTTCGCCCTGCGCGGCTTACAGCCCATGTGCGCAAGGCTATTATCCAGGCTATTACGGCGCTGGATACGGCATCGCCGCCTACGAACGTTTGCCGTCTCCAACGCAGTACTATTATGTCAATCAGGGGCCGGCTTTCAGCGGTCCGGGCAACTTCGCACCGGTGCCGACCTATCAGGAAGCCGCCGTATCCGGATGGAATGCCTACCGCCGCCCTTATTACTACCCCTACGACGGCGGCCGTTACGCTCATGCCATGCATCACTACTATGACGGCGCGCCAGTGACCGGCCCGGTCGTCTACAGCTATCGCTGGCATCATGCTCACCGCGGGCATCGCCATAGCTTTCGGTACGGCCATGCCGCACACCATCATGGCCATATCCACGGTCCGCGGCATCATCACCACGGCCATCATCATCCGGCGGCGCCCCATCATCACTGATCGGTCCGCTTCTTAAAGAGACGCCCGTTCGCACAATTGCGGTGCGAGCGGGCGTTTTTCGTGCCGTCAGAGCCTTCCCGCTTCTGTTGGAATCAGAAGCGGGGCTCCATGATTTTGATTTGACGCGTTTTCTTCATGCGAACCGGTATCCACTTCGCTCGAAAATGCTCTAGCGCATCAGGCCGAGACGGCTGGCGCCGATATAGAGCGCCAGCACCGCGGCGTTCGAGACGTTGAGGCTCTTGATGTCGCCGGGCATGTCGAGACGCGCGACCGCGCTGCATGTTTCGCGTGTCAGTTGCCGCAGACCCTTGCCTTCGGCGCCGAGCACCAGCGCCAGCGGTTGCCGCAACGGGATGGCGGCCAGATCCTCGCCCCCGGCGCTGTCGAGGCCGACGGTCATGAAGCCGCGGTCGTTCAGTTCGGTCAGCGCCCGCGCCAGGTTCTGCACCAGCACGAGCGGCACAAGCTCCAGTGCGCCGGAGGCGGATTTTGCCAGCACGCCGGTGGCCTCGGGACTGTGGCGCGCCGTGGTGACGATCGCCTTTACTGCAAAGGCCGCCGCTGATCGCATGATCGCGCCGACATTGTGCGGATCGGTGATCTGATCGAGCACCAGCACGATGCCTTCCTGCGCCAGCGTGTCGATATCCGGCGAGGGCAGGGGGTCTGCTTCGGCGAGCAGCCCCTGATGCACCGCGTCAGGTCCGAGGCGCTGGTCGATCGTAGCTGGACGCACGATCTCGGGTATGATCCGCGTGTCGATGTTTTCATCCGCGAGCCGCCGCGCTGCGTTCTCGGTGAGCAGCAGCCTTCGGATCGTCCGCCGGGGATTGGCCAGCGCTGTCGTCACCGTGTGCCAGCCGTAGAGGATCGCCGGTTCGTCGGCTCCGGCCTCGCGCCGCCCATTTCGGGCCGAACCCCGTCCCCGGGGGCTTTTCCGGTTGCCGGCCTTTCCGGCGCGGCCGTCTCCCCGTGGCTGGGAAACCCTCCGGAATCGCGGTCCTCGATCACGATCGCTCATGCGTGCTTGTCTCACGGGCCTGAAACAATGGCAATTTCCACCGTTGGATGCGCGGAAGCCTTTAATCCCGGACGCTCTCGGTTGACTTTGCCGGGCCGCTTCGCTCATAAACGCGCGCAACCGTAGGCCCGGTATCCGGGCAGGTGCCTTCAATGTCATCCGCGGTCGGTTCGGCCACCTTTCAGTGGGTGACATGCGATGGCGTTGCGGGGGAGTGTCCCGAGTGGCAAAGGGAGCTGACTGTAAATCAGCCGCCTCATGGCTTCGTAGGTTCGAGTCCTACCTCCCCCACCAATTAATATAGATATATCAATTAGATATCATATAGGGACGGATACTGCCGATAGGTGAGTTCATGTTTGCTCCTGCCGGGTGCGGGCTGGGCACGGACATTTATCGGCTACTGTCCGTCACCGTTCGCGGCCATCCGTAATTACCGATAGCCGCAGACTCATCCGTGCGGCTACGGGCTCGGTTGCTCGATCATCCAGCCGGTGGCTTGAGACCCAATCTCCTTCAGCTTCAAGGAGAGTCCCGGGTTTCGTTTTTGGCCTTTATGCGGCCCGTTTTTCCAGCGTGGATTTCGTTGCGAACTCGCGGCCCGCGATGTCACCGAGTGCCGAAGGTGATCGGCATCGGGTGTAATCCTCCTTCCGTGAGCCGATGGCGCTGCGCGCTTCGATCATGGCGAGCAACAGGACGCGCTGCCCGTCGGTGTCGATGCTGAACAGTCATGCGCGACGCTGGCTTACCTATGCACATCGCAGGAGGGAGCCGTGGCCTTTCGTTTCGCATCGCCATTTTTTGGCGACCTCTTCAGGCTCGAACAGGCGCAGGTTTTGCGAACGCCGACTGCCCATTTTTGTGCCAATTTCAGCAGCGAGCATGCTCACGAGTCGGGATATGTAAGATTGGTTACGCGGCAGCGGGCACCCGCGGTAAATGGGGAATCGAATGGTGGATCGTTTGACGTCGGCGAAATCTATCGCCATGCGCCGTTGGGTGCTTTTAGCCGTGGCGGTGTTCGCAGCGATGGCCGTATTGATCGTACCGATCGCCGACGCCACAGCGAAACAGGCACGCCACGCGCAGCCCAGCGAGACCGCGGCGCCACGCGAAGCGGGCGAGCCAATCATGGCAATCGTGTCGATCAAGAGCCAGCAGATCACGTTCTATGACGCCGACGGCTGGATCCTGCGCGCGCCGGTTTCGACCGGCATCAAGGGGCGCGAAACGCCCGCCGGCGTCTTCGCCATCGTCGAGAAGGATAAGGACCATCACTCGACCATGTATGACGATGCCTGGATGCCGAACATGCAGCGCATCACCTGGAACGGCCTTGCGTTGCATGGCGGACCGCTGCCCGGGCATGCTGCCTCACACGGCTGTGTGCGAATGCCTTACGGCTTTGCGGAGAAACTGTTCAACAAGACCCGGATCGGGATGCGAGTGATCATCTCGCCGGATGATGCTGGCCCGGTCGATTTTTCCCACCCGGTGCTGTCGCTCTTCGTGCCGAACGCAGAGGTCATCGCAGATGGCCCGGCAAAGGTCGAGACGCTCTCACGCGGGGCCGCCGAGGCCGCGACGATGGCCGCCGAGACCAGGAAAGCTGCCGCGACTGCGGTTCGGGAGTCGGCGCTGCTCGCGGCGCTTCTGCGCAAGATGGAACGACTCAAGACGCGGGCCGACGCCGCACTCGCATCCGCCGACAAGGCGCTGGCCGCAGCCAAGACCGATCAAGCCAAAGCGAAGGCCGAGGACCGAAGGCAAAAGGCTGCTGCCAAGGCAGCGGAAGCGACGGCCCGGTTCGATACCGCCAAGGCGGACGCGTCCTCGAAACTCGACGCGGCCAGCGCCGCAAAAGAAGCGGCCAGGATGGCTCAGGCAAAAAAGGCCGACACCGCGAAGGCGGCGCTTGACGCAAAGCTCGCGCTCGAGCCGGTTTCGATCTACATCAGCCGTGCGACGCGAACGCTTTACGTTCGACGCAACACGCATAAGCCGGCGCCGGATGGGGGCGGCGAGGTCTTCGACGCGACCATCGAGGTCCCGGTTTCAATCCGCGATCCCGGCAAACCGATCGGCACCCATGTGTTCACGGCGGTGGCGCGTAACGACGCGGGCCTGCGCTGGACCGCCGTTACGATCGAGAATGCGGACAGCGCCAAAGATGCGCTCGACCGCATCACGGTTCCGACGGACGTCCTTCATCGCATCGCCCTGACCGCCTTGCCACGAAGCTCGATCGTCGTCTCCGACGAGCCGCTGAGCAAGGAGACCAACTATCGTACCGAATTTGTTGCGGTACTGAGCGACCAGCCCCAGGGCGGCTTCATTACGCGCGAGCCGAGCGAGGTGCTCATGGCGGACGACAACAACTGGAGCGCCCAACAGGACGACGACGGCTTCGGCTTCCTTCCCCGCCAGCGCAATCCAAATCCTCAGCCGAGCAATACGCGCCGGGGCGGCGGCCAGTTCTTTTTCCCGGTGCAGGGAGGCTGGTGGTAAGACGCGGCCCGCCGCGCGTCAGCCCGGTTGCCTGCTAAAAAACAAGACCTTGTCAGGTAATGCCGGCTGCAGCGAATTCGCTCCGGTCCGTTTACTCTGGCGAGGCTGACGGCAGAAACGGGCATGAGGCGCGCCAGCAAGCCGCGGCTTGTCTTGATGTGTGTCAATTCGCCTTTGATGCCCACGCCATATCTCGTAGAGTGGTGCGCGGGTTTTGGAGCGAGTTATGATCAAAGACATCATTCTTCATCTGGAACGTGACCCCTCCCGGGATATCGTTCGCGATTTCGCCGGCTCGATGGCCGAAACTTTTGCCGCGCATCTGACGGCAGTTATATTCAAATTCGCGACGAATATTCCTGCAGATGCGATCGCCGATCTATTTTCCGAGAGCGCAGCAGAGGCGCGCGGTGCGATTGATCGTTTTGATCTGGCCATGAAGCGCAACGATCTTTCGGCTGAATCGCGGCTTATTCTTGGAACGGCGAAGACGTTTTCGGAAATGGCGCGGTGCTCCGATCTAAGCATCGTCATGCAATCGGACGACAATAACGGCGTCAATAACACCATTCTGATCGAGGCGGCGCTGTTCGAGTCCGGTCGGCCGCTGATCGTTGTTCCCAGCACCCAGAAGGATGGGTTGAAGCTCGACCGGGTTGTGTGCTGTTGGGACGGAAGTCGTACTGCGGCGCGTGCCATCAACGATGCGTTGCCGCTCCTGAAGAAAGCCAGCGCCGTCGAAATATTTATCGTTGAAAATGAAAAGACCGCGAATGAACAGGTGCTTCGTGGAACCCAGATCGGCCGGCATCTCGCTCGACACGATATCAAGGTCGAGGTGAAAACGACGCCTGCTGCTGACAGTGACGTGGCACATGCGATTCTGTCCCACGTTGCTGACGGCGCAACGGATCTGCTTGTGATGGGCGGCTATGGACATTCCCGCCTTCGTGAATTTGTATTTGGCGGAGCGACACGTGGAATCCTGTCGGCGATGACGGTCCCTGTTTTCCTGTCGCACTAGCGCCTTTCCGCCTCCGGCGGAATCAGAAGCGGGCTCTATGATTTTGGTTCGACACGTTTTCTTTACGCGAACCGATTTCCACTTCGCTCGAAAGACGCCCCAGGAGCGGCATCAGATTGAGCAAACCGTTATGCCGGGCATCCGCACCCCATGCCGGGCATCCGCACCGTGAAGGTTCGCGCGACGATCGCGGCTCACCCTCGCAAATCACGCCCGTCGGGTCGGGCGGTCTCCTCTCAGCACGACATAGATTGCCGGGATCACGAGCACGGTCAGCGCCGTCGATGATGCGAGGCCGAACAACAGCGAGATAGCGAGTCCCTGGAAGATCGGGTCGGCGAGGATGACGGCCGCGCCGATCATGGCGGCGATCGCGGTCAGGAGGATCGGCTTGAAGCGGATCGCGCCCGCTTCCAGCAGCACGTCGGTCAACGGCCGGCCGGGCCGGCGCGCGTGGCGGATGAAATCCACCAGCAGGATCGAGTTGCGCACGATAATGCCGGCGAGCGCGATGAAGCCGATCATGGATGTCGCGGTGAAGGGCGCGTTGAACAGCCAGTGACCGAGCATGATGCCGATGAAGGTGAGGGGAATCGGTGTGAGGATGACGAGCGGCAACTTGAAGGAGCCGAACTGTGCCACGACGAGGATGTAGATTCCGAGGATCGCCACCATGAAGGCCGCGCCCATGTCGCGAAAGGTCACCCAGGTCACTTCCCACTCGCCGTCCCAAAGCAGGGTCGGATGCGTTTCGTCGTCCGGCTGGCCGTGCAGCGTGATCACGGGCTTCGGCAGGTTGCCCCAGTCGATCCGGTCGATGGCATCGCGCACCGCGAGCATGCCATAGATCGGTGCTTCATAGGCGCCGGCGAGTTCCGCCAGCACCATTTCGGCGGCGCGGCCGTTGTGCCGGAAAATGGGATAGGACGCCGGCTCACGGGTAATGCTGACAACATCGCCGAGTTCGACCACTCCACGGCCACCGGGAAGCGCGTTGGCGGGCACCGGCGTTGTCAGCGCGCGTGCGTCCATCACGGCGTCCGTCTTGGGCAGCGCGAGACGGATAGGGATCGGATAGCGTCCGCCGCCGCGCTGGGAATAGCCCACCGTGGTGCCGCCATAGAGATCGCGCAGGGTGTCGTAAACGTCCGATTGCTCGACCTTGTAATATTCGAGATTGTCCTGATTGATCGCGACGCGCACGCGCTCAGCCTGGTTGTGATAGCTGTCGTCGACGTCGACGATGAATGGCACGCTCTTGAACGCCGTGCGAACCTTGTCGGCCACCGCGCGCCGTGTGTCCGGATCGGGGCCGTAGATCTCCGCGAGCAGCGTGCCGAGCACCGGCGGCCCCGGAGGCGGTTCGACCACCTTCACCACGGCGCCCTTCGGCAGGTCGAGACCTTTCAGGCGCTGCCTGAGTTCAAGCGCGATGGCATGGCTGGCGCGCGCGCGGTCGCCTTTCGCGAGCAGGTTCACGGCAATGTCGCCCTGCTCAGGACCGGAGCGGAGATAATAGTGCCGCACCAGTCCGTTGAAATCGAACGGCGCACTCGTGCCGGCATATGTCTGAAACGATACGATCTCCGGCACGGATGCCAGGCGATCGACCATCGCCTGTAGCGTCCGGTCGGTATCCTCGACGGACGAGCCTTTCGGCAGGTCGAGCACGACCTGGAGATTGGCCTTGTTGTCGAACGGCAGCAGCTTCACCGTGACGTGCCTGGTGTAGATCAGTCCGAGCGAGGCCAGCGTGGCAAAGCCGACGACCAGAAGAAAAGTCCAGGACCGCCAGCGGGCAGCGAGGATGGGCCTTGCGACCGCAACGTAAATGCGGCCGAGACGTCCGCCGCCTGCATCCTCGTGGCCGCCGCCGGCATGGCCGCCGCCGAATTTCATCATCAGCCACGGCGTTACGATGACCGCGACGAAGAACGAGAACAGCATCGCGGCCGAGGCGTTGGCCGGGATCGGGCTCATATAAGGCCCCATCATGCCGGACACGAACAGCATCGGGAGCAGCGCCGCCACCACCGTCAGCGTCGCGACGATGGTCGGATTGCCGACCTCGGCGACCGCGTCGATCGCGGCCTGCGCGCGCGAGCGGCCGTCGCGCATCGCCCAGTGGCGGGCGATGTTCTCGATCACCACGATGGCGTCGTCCACCAGAATGCCGATGGAGAAGATCAGCGCGAACAGGCTGACGCGGTTGAGCGTGTAGCCCATGATCCAGGAGGCGAACAGCGTCAGCAGGATCGTGGTGGGGATCACCACCGCAACCACCAGCGCTTCCCGCCAGCCGATGGCGACGGCGACCAGCACCACGATCGATACCGTGGCGAGGCCGAGATGGAATAACAACTCGTTGGCCTTCTCGTTCGCCGTCTCGCCGTAGTTGCGCGTGATCGTCATTTCGACATCCGTCGGGAAGATCTGGCCGCGCGCCTGCTCCAGCCGCCGCACGATCTCCTCGGCGATGACCACCGCATTGGTGCCGGGACGCTTGGCGATGGCGAGCGAAACGGCGGGCGCGCGTTCAAGGCCGGTATCCGCCGTCTTGCGGATGTCGGTGACGCGGTTTTCGGCCGGCGAGGTCGCAAGCACGACATTGGCGACGTCGCGGACATAGACCGGACGGCCGTCTCGCGCCGTGAGCAGGATGTTGCCGATCTCGGGCAACGCCTGCAGGGTCTGCCCGGCGACGATCGCGCGCTGCTGCGTGTTCTCCCGCACCGTGCCAATGCGGAACGAACGGTTGGCGCCTTCGATCTTGGCGGCAAGCTGCTGAAGGGTGATGCCGTAGAGCGAAAGCTTGTCCGGGTCAGGTTCGACACGAAACTGCTCGGGCTGCTCGCCGACGATATAGGTGAGGCCGACGTCGGGCAGCTTGGAGACCTCGACCTGCAGCTCACGGGCGAGCCGCGTCAGCCCGTTCGCGCTCCATCGGGACGCAGCCTCTTTCGTCGGGCGGAGCGTGACGACCACGATCGCCACGTCGTCGATGCCGCGGCCGACGATGAGCGGCTCCGGAATCCCGATCGGGATCCGGTTCATGTTGGCCCGAACCTTCTCGTGCACGCGAAGAATGGCGGCGTCCGAACTGGTGCCGACCTTGAACCGCGCCGTCACCACGGTGCCGTCGTCCTGGGTCTGCGAGTAGAGGTGCTCGACGCCATCGATGCTCTTGACGATCGTTTCCAGCGGCTCGGTGACGAGCTTCACGGCGTCCGCGGCCTTCAGCCCGTTGGCGGTGACATGGATATCGACCATGGGTACGGATATCTGCGGCTCTTCCTCGCGCGGCAGCGAGATCAGCGCCACGAGCCCGAGCGCAAGGGACGCGAGCAGGAACAGCGGCGTCAATGGAGAAGCGATGAAGGCGCGGGTGAGATTGCCGGCAAGTCCGAGCTTCATGGCAGCACGATCCGGTCGCCGTCGTGCAGGCCCGTGAGAATCTCTGTGCGCCTTTGGCCGTCCTCTTCGACGGCCTCGCCGAGAATGACGGCGACGTCCATTCCTCCGGCAGGCGTGACAAGGCGCACGTAGTCGATGCCATGAATGGTCCGGATCGCCTGAGGCGGGACGGCGAACACCCTGCGCTTGCCGACCGGGATCGACACCAGCGTGCGCTCGTTGACGAAATAATCGCCGATCCCTTCGACCTCGACATCCGCGATCACGCGCCCATCGACGATCTCCGGATAGACCTTGACGATGCGGCCGCGATGCGGAGCGGAGCGCCCGTCTGGCGCGGTCGAGAGTCCACGAGCGCCGACCAGCACGTCGGAGCCCTGTACAATTTCTCCCGCGTGGCGCTCCGGCAGCGATAGCCGCAGGTAATATGGCCCCGGCGCGATACGGGCGATGTCCTCGCCAGGCAGGATAACCGAACCGGGCGTGACGGGGACGGTGAGCACCCGGCCCGTTGCCGGCGCGAAGACGGTGCCCTCGCGCGCACTCTGTTCGATGACGGTCTTCTCCGCCTTGGCCGCCGCAACCTGGTTGGTTGCGACCTCGAACTGCATCTTGGCCTGATCAAGGTTGACCTGCGTGCCTGCTCCGCTCGCCCGGAGCTGCTGCGCCCGCTCGAGCTGGACGCGTGCATTGGCGAGCTGCGAGTTGAGCGCCTCGACCTTCGCATCGGCAGCGTTGAGCTGGAGCGCGAGCTTGTCGTCGACAATGACGGCGATGTCCTGTCCTTCCTTGACCTCGTCGCCCTGGCTGATGCGAAGCTCTCGAACCGAGCCACCGATGCGCGCGCGCGCCGGCACCACGATGCGACTCTCGACCTGGCCGAACACGGCCTTCATCTCGGGAATCGTTGTGGCCTTGACGACGAATTCGCCGGCCTCGGCCGCCGTCGCGCCGGCGATCGCGGCGCCGGCGAGGACGGCTGTCAGGAAGCGCAAAATTGGTCGATGCATGAGCCTGCAGCTTTCACGGAGCGATCACGAGTTTCGCCCGACCATCGGATGGAGAAGGCCTCGTCGTTATTTAAATGCGACGCCGGCCGGACAGCCGAGTTTCCTGAAGACCATGGCCGCGGGACAAAAGCCTGTGACCGACGCCTGGATCAGGTTCACCCCGACGAAGATCGTGAGCAGATACCACCAGGGCGACACGTAGAATCCGAGCCCCAGCGAGACGAGAACCATGAAGCCGGCGAACATCATCACGGCGCGATCGATCGTCATTGTCGTTTCTCCTCTGCTTCAAGACTGCGCCTATTCGGCCGTCTCCACGTGAATTTCCTTCAGCTTCTTGATCCCGAGCATGTCGAGGACGAGGTTTTCGTAGAAGGTCTCGGCCTTGCCCTGGCGAACCTTGCGCAGGAAGTATTTTTCAAAGCCGATCTTGGCGGCGTGGACCCATTTGCCCTGCGACGACCAGTTGACGTTGCGCGGTGGGATCTGCGGCTGCGCGACGAAAGCGATGCCGTCGTCGCCGAAGTCGGCGAGGCAGACCGCGTTCCAGGTCGCGACCGCCTTCGGCTGCTCGCCCTTGAGAAGCGAAGCGATGTTCTCCGCCGTAGCGGTGACCATGGATTCGATCATGAAGCCGGTCTTCGGCACGCCCACCGCCAGCGGCGTCTTGCCGACCGGCGGAATGGCGACGCAAACCCCGACGCCGAAAACGTTCGGGAAGGTCGGGTTGCGCTGGTGCTTGTCGATCACGATAAAGCCGCGCGGATTGGTCAGACCCTCGACGCCATGAACGGCCGAGACGCCCCGGAAGGCCGGCAGCAGCATCGAGAAGGCGAAGGGCAGTTCGTGCGTCGCCTTGACCGAACCGTCGTCGTTGACTTCTTCGACGACGAGCTTTTCGGCATCCACCTTGGTGGTGCGCGCATTGGTGATCCATTTGATGTGGCGGTCGCGCATCGCGCTTTCGATCAGCCCCTTGGTGTCGCCGACGCCGTCGAGTCCGAGATGGCCGATATAAGGCTCCGGCGTCACGAAGGTCATCGGCACGCGATCGCGGACGCGCGCGTTGCGCAAGGCCGTTTCGAGGATGAAGGCGAATTCGTAGGCCGGGCCGTAGCAGGACGCGCCTTGCACGGCGCCGATCACCACCGGTCCCGGCGTCTTGACGAGTTTGTCGAATGCGACCTTGGCCTGAAGGGCATGATCGGTCTGGCAGACGGACTGGGTATGGGCATTCGGGCCGAGCCCCGGCACCTCGTCGAAGGCCAGGTCAGGTCCGGTAGCGATAATCAGGTAATCGTAGTAAATGGATGTGCCGTCGTTGAGCTGAATTCGATTTTCGGTCGGCTCGACGCGTTTGGCTCCTTCCGGCCGCAGTTCGATGCCTCTCTGTTTCAGCACCGGGGCAAGGTCGACTTCGATATCCGCCGGCTGTCTCCAGCCGACGGCGACCCATGGATTCGAAGGCACGAACGAATAGGTCGAGCCAAGATTGACGACGGTGAGACGGTCATCGCGTCTCAGCTTGGTCTTCATCTCGTAGGCCATGATGGTTCCACCAAGGCCCGCGCCGAGAACGACAATGTGAGACATGGACTATTCCTCCGATTATCCGCCGAGTTTCCCCGACATCGCGCATCGCGTCTTGATCTGGTTCAAGGCAGGAGCAAATTACCTTTGAACCTTGCGTCGGCCTCTCGGGAAGGCCGGACAGCTTGCTTATAACATTCAAGGAGCATAAATTCAATACTATGAATGTAGGAGATATGATGCCGGCGGCGGAATCGGCCGCGGAACTGATGCGCAGCCTGTCCCATCCACAGCGCCTGCTGGTGCTCTGTGCGCTGGTGGACGGCGAGAGGTCAGTCGCTGAATTGCGTCAAGGGCTCGGGATCGAACAGGTGCCGATGTCGCAGCAACTCATGCGGCTCAGATCGGACGGACTTGTCGAAGCCCGTCGCGAAGGAACGACGGTCTATTATTCCATCGCACGGCCGGAGGTTTTAACTGTCGTGGAGGCGCTGCATTCAGCCTTCTGCGCACCCGCCCGAGGCAAGCGGCCGCGCAGCGGTCGACAGGTGAATACTCGAAGCTCCTAGATCCGTCGCGGGATCGTCGCCCATGGCGAATGCGCTGGGGAGTTCACGATCCGCTAGCGCTTGATGTCGGTGCTGTCCTGCGATGGAAAGCTCACGCGTGCATCAATCCGGTCGGCCGGTGGCGAACACCGCATAGGTGGTGGTTATTTCCTCGATCGATCCCGCCTGTTCGGGTGCGGGCGCTTTGGTTCGTCGATCGGCTTGTCATCGCTTATTGGAACATCACCAGTCCGACGATGAAAGCGATAAACAGCAACACCAGCAACGCGCCGATGATGTAAGCGTTTCGACGGCCTGTCTTCTTCGTTCCCTCGAATTCCCGCATCGAACTTCGCCATTCAAAGAAATCATTCATGTTCACGTCTCCGTCGTCTCAAAAGCCGTAATAGCGTTCGTAGTTTTCGATTCATGCCTTCGCGAAGCCAGCGTCCTCGTGGAGGATTGGAGAGGCGTTTGCAAGCTCGAAAATCGAAGCGATCGCTTCAGGCGTCTTGCCACGTTCTCCGGTAGCTTCCGGCGTTTTGTTGCTTATCCGCACGAATGCAGCTCGAGCGTAGCGGGTCTTCATCCGCATTTTCATCCAATACGCTGACGCCCTTCCAGGCAACCCGAATGAAATGCGGACCTTCCGCTCGGATGCCAACCGGCCTTGCGCTGGTCGTTTCGGGACGCTTTCGAACCGGTGCGGGGAAATTCCGGGATCGGCGTTCGTCTTTCGATGCGATTTTCGATCGGTTGCCGGCCGCGCAGGGCGCTCTCCCTCAGAGCGGCCAGCGGAAGCCGACGAGCCATGTATTTGATTTAAAAGATATTTTTGTTGCGCAAGAGCCAGATCGAGCCCGTGACTTAACCTAAACTCTCAATGTTAATTCAAATGGCGTTTCGCGTCTAGCTAGACAGGCCGGGACCGGCGGCCCTAGGTACGCCGGTATCATGACCAGGGTTCCATACCGGACATTTTAGAGCAGGGCTTTAGTTGCTGCGTTCCCTCACTCCAGCGTTTTCCGGAGACACGATGATCCGACTGCTTATTGCATCGGCGGTGCTTTGCATCGCCGCCACCCCTTCGTTTGCCAGACATTCTCATAAGAAAATTCAGGCCGGTATTGGCTGCGATGTGATGCGTCCCTGCTTTGGCGACGGGGCGTCGCTGTTTGATTTCGAGGATCACACCGCCGGCCGTTCCCGTCATGTCGTCAGACATTCGGCCAGTCACCGAGCGCATCGCAGAATCTCCAAAGGGCTCGCGCGAGTCATGGCCGAAGGCGCGGGGAGGGTGGCTGGCGTGGTTCGCTCGTCCTCCGGCGCGACGGCGCATGTTGCCGGCCGCGCCACCGGTGCTTTCCAGTGCCTCGTTTCGGCTCTTGACCGACAGGGCTATCCGATCCGCTTCATGGGGGGATGGCGGGCGCATGGCAGCGTGCGGGCCTCGTTGCACCCGGCAGGTCTGGCGCTCGACATCAATCAATACGCGCGCAATGTCACGAGGCCGCGGATGCCTCACAACGAGATCGCGCTGGCGAACTCCTGCGGTTTGATTTCCGGCGCGCAATGGTCAAATGCCGACAGCGGGCATTTCCAGCTTGGCGGCTGGAGCGGAGGAGGACGGCATTATGCGAGCCGTCGCCACTATCATCGTCGTGAACACTACGCCAACGCGCGATGATGTCGGCTTGCGGCTCGTCATCGTTCTTTGAACGATTTATGGGCCCCAGCGACGTTCATCCTGGCGCGATCCGCGCAGGCATTCGGGCATGTCAGGCTGCCTGCGGATTGCGCCGACGCGGCAAATGCGGCCGGTCATATCGGCTCGCCGTCGCAAAAAAGCGCGGCGAGCTTTTGCCCGCCGCGCCTCGGTGTTGTCTCGCTGGCACCGGGCGCATAGCCGCCCGTCGCGAGGCTCGAAAAGCCTAGCGGGCGACCCCAGCGAGGTGACAGCGCTCGGTATAAGACACTGAATCACCTCCTTTCGTTGTTGATGGAAGCTGGATCATAGGCACGAAATCGCGCCATGTTAAGGGCTGTAGTCCTTCCGAGGGGGGGCGAGATAGCCCGTGCCCGATGAGTCGGGGCTCAATCCAACCTGCCGTGTTTTCTGAAAATCCTCCGCAGCCGGGCCTTATAACCTTGGCAATGCCGACGCATATTAGGGTGGCGACATGTGTCCTGTCTCTCGACGGACACGAAGGAGAGCGACATGAAAACTAAAATTGTCCTCGTAGCAATTCTGGCTATCGGAACCTTGATAGGCTTCAGTGCGCTGCTCTCTGCCGCTCGCAAGGCGGATCATGGGACCGCCCATTCCAGTAGCGTGGATTGGGACATGACGCAACGCGCGGCATAAGCTCCCGCTCGGGGTAGCCGTTCGTTGGGTCCAGAATCGAGGACTGTCGCGTAGGGGGTCGCTCCGCGGCGCCTTTTATTATTATTTTGGCGGCCGAAGCTCCGGGGAATTTACCCAACGTTCAGCGTCCGCTGCAAACTCGGCCTGCTCGGCCTTCGCCAGCGTGGCAGCTTTCTCTGCGCCAAAGGGCATCGCTTCCGCCCTTTCTCGTATCAGCCTCGCGAACACGCCGAGGCGATCTTTCAATGATTGCGTTTGTTTGAAACGACGCCGTGGCTTGGACATGGCGCGCTCCTTTCCAAAGAGGAAGGCGGGAGCGCAACCGGCGTTCTCATCACCGATAAATGCCTGGGGGCCGCGCGGTGATAGTGGACAACGTCGCGCGAAGGGAAAAGTTCTGTGGGGCCTTGGGAGGATGGTTTGCGGCTTTTTGTCTAAAGTTCGCTGTTTGGAGCCGGAATTGACGGATTTCCAGCCTTGCGGAAAGCATCCGCAAATGGCAATAAAATCAGAACGCTAGATGCGTTGCGCGGGTGTAGCTCAATGGTAGAGCAGCAGCCTTCCAAGCTGAATACGAGGGTTCGATTCCCTTCACCCGCTCCAGGGTGTTTTCTTAACAAGATCAAGTGGTTGGCGATCAAGTAGCTGGTGATGATCTCGCAATATCGTTACGTTCAGGGTCGCGAAGCGGAATATCGTTTCGGTCCGTTCGCGTCCGCACATCATGCGGAGGACCCGAACTCTGGTAGCAATCCCGCTGCATGAGATTATCTGCCGTTGCTTGTTCGATTGCGCTGTCCGCATCATTTCCGAGAGCATCGGCCAACTTCGCTGACGGCTTCAAATGCCGGCCCATCCGTCACAGATCGCCGCCAACGTCATCCATGAGGTTTTAAATGACCAACCACAGCACCAATCCCAGCGCGCGCAAGATTGAGTTTGCCGGCAAGACGCGCGTCTTCAATTTGAACGAGCCAAAAGTTCTCGCCATGATCGCGGGCGGGGCGAAATTGAAGCAGGTCGCGAGAATGGTGACCATTGCCCGTCTCGGCATAGGGCGGGCTCCGCTCGCCGGACAATACGGCGACTCCCCGGCGGCTTGTCACCGACGCTTTGTCGAAAAGGTCTATTCGGCCGAGGACGTGGAGAACGTCATCGTGCTCGGGTTGATCGGGGGCGGGATGCCCGAAGACGAAGCGTTTGCGCTTATCGACGAGCATGTCCATGGCAAGCCGCTCGAAGCCAATGCGCAGATTGCATCGGAAACCATTGCCGCGCTCGCCGGCGCGGAAAAGACGGCGGGAAAAGCGTAAGCGTCCGTTTTGCTTTCAGAACATTCTCGCTTCTGATTGAATCAGAAGCGAAGCTCTGGATTGTTGTTTTGACGCGTTTCTTCACGCGAACCCGGCATCCATCCCCGGGGCCAGGCGAACATGCTTCGCTGGCAAACGTTATGGCTCAGAACCGCGTCACGATGTCCGCCAGGGCCGGGCGAGGGCGGTCCTTGTTCGGTTTTGTCGGCGTGCCGATATGGATAAAGCCCGCGAATCTTTCGTCCGGCTTCAATCCAAGGCCGTCGAGCACGTCGCGATCGTAAGCGAACCAGCCCGTCAGCCAGTTCGTACCATAGCCGAGCGCGTTGGCTGCGTTGACGATGCTCATGGCGCTGGCGCCGGCCGACAGCACCTGCTCCCATGACGGCACCTTGGGGTGCTGCTTGATACAGCTCACCACGCCAATCACCAGCGGCGCTTCCGTCAACTGGTGCTTTTCGATTTCGATCTCCTCCTGCGGAGCCGACGGGTTCTTGCGCGCATAGACACGGGCGATGACGTCCCCGGCACGGGCGCGGCCATCGCCTTCGAACACAATGAACCGCCACGGTGCGATCTTTCCGTGATCCGGCACGCGTGCGCCGATGGTGAGGATCGTTTCGATCTCCTCAGCCGAGGGACCGGGCCCGCTCATGTCACGCGGCTTGACCGAGCGGCGGGTGCGCAGGAAATCGATAACGTCGGACATGGATGCTCTCTTGAAATGGATGCTCTTTTGAATCTGCTGATGGAGCGCAGGGCTTGATGCCTCAGGCTTTGCTTCGCTCCCGCTTGATATCCGGCGGTATGGCTTCCTCCGCCAGCGCCGCGATGGCCTCATCGGTCGGCATCACCTTCTGACCCTCGCTGCCGAGGCGGCGGACGGAGACCGACCGGCTCTCGGCTTCCTTCTTGCCGACCACGAGCAGCGCTGGAATTTTCGCCAGCGAATGCTCGCGCACTTTGTAGTTGATCTTCTCGTTGCGCAGGTCGATCTCGACGCGAAGTCCTGCGCGCCGCGCCGCCGCGGCGACCTCTTTGGCATATTCGTCGCCGTCGGAGGTGATGGTCGTGACGACCGCCTGCACCGGCGCGAGCCAGAGCGGAAAATTGCCGGCGAAATGCTCGATCAAAATGCCGATGAAGCGTTCGATCGAGCCGCAGATCGCGCGATGCACCATCACCGGCGCCTTCTTGGCGCCGTCGGCATCGATATAGAACGCGCCGAAACGCTCCGGCAGGTTGAAGTCGACCTGCGTGGTGCCGCACTGCCAGTCGCGGCCGATGGCGTCGCGCAGCACGTATTCGAACTTCGGTCCGTAGAACGCGCCTTCGCCGGGATTGGTCTCGGTCTTGATGCGGTTGTTCGACGCGGCGATACGCTTGAGCACGTCGGCCATGACTGCTTCGGCGTGATCCCACGCGGCGTCCGAGCCGACTCGTTTCTCGGGCCGCGTCGAGAGCTTCACCGTCAACTCGCCGTCGAAGCCGAAATCGGCATAGGTCGACAGGATCAGCTCGTTGATCTTGAGGCATTCGTCGGCGAGCTGGTCCTCGGTGCAGAAGATATGCGCATCGTCCTGGGTGAAGCCGCGGACGCGCATCAAGCCGTGCATGGCGCCCGACGGTTCGTAGCGATGCACCACGCCGAACTCCGCGAGTCGCAGCGGCAGATCGCGATAGCTCTTCAGCCCGTGCTTGAAGAGCTGCACGTGGCCGGGGCAGTTCATCGGCTTGATCGTGAACCAGCGCTTGTCCTCGGCCTCGTCGCCGGCCGACTGCGCCGCGAACATGTTCTCGCGATACCATTCCCAATGTCCCGAGGTCTCCCACAGCGACTTGTCGAGCATCTGCGGCGCGTTGACTTCGTCATAGTCCCCGGCGAGGCGGCGGCGCATGTACGCGATCACGGCCTGGAAAATGGTCCAGCCCTTGGCGTGCCAGAACACCACGCCGGGACCTTCCTCCTGGAAGTGGAACAGGTCGAGTTCGCGGCCGAGCTTGCGGTGGTCGCGTTTCTCGGCTTCCTCGATCTGCTTCAGATATGCGTCGAGGTCCTCCTGCTTGGCGAAGGCGGTGCCGTAGATGCGTGTCAGCATCGGGTTGTTGCTGTCGCCGCGCCAATAGGCGCCGGCCACCTTCATCAGCTTGAAGGCGTTGCCGATCTTGCCGGTCGAGGTCATGTGCGGGCCGCGGCAGAGATCGAACCAGTCGCCCTGATAGTAGATCTTGATCGGCTCGTTGCCGGGAATGGCGTCCACCAGTTCGACCTTGAAGGCCTCGCCCTTGTCGCGGAACACCTGCTTGGTTTTCTCGCGGTCCCAGACGTCCTTGGTGAAAGGTTTGTCGCGCGCGATGATCTCGCGCATCTTCTTCTCGATCGCCGGGAAGTCCTCCAGCGAGAACGGTTCGTTGCGGAAGAAATCGTAATAGAAACCGTTCTCGATCACCGGGCCGATGGTCACCTGCGTGCCCGGCCACAGTGTTTGCACGGCTTCGGCCAGCACGTGCGCCGCATCGTGGCGGATCAGTTCCAGAGCGCGCGGGTCGTCGCGGCTGATGAATTCGATCTTGACGTCGCGGTCGATCGGATCGGCAAGATCGCTGACCGCGCCGTCGAGCGCCATCGCGACAGTGCGCTTGGCCAGCGATGGCGAGATGCCTTTTGCGATATCGAGACCGGTGATGTTTTTTGGGAACTCGCGCTGCGCGCCGTCGGGAAAGGTGAGGGTGACATTATCGGCGGGCGAGACGGGCTTCAGGTTGGCGAGGCCATACTGGAATCCCGATGCGGGTTCGTTCTTGTCGGACATCGATCTCTCCTGTGGCTCACTCCTGCGAACGAGCGCAGGTAAGCGGGGATGCAGCGGTATACCAGCCGGTTCGCCCGTTGCAACGGCTGAAAGTTCCGCTTTGGGCGCAAAACGGCGTTGGGATCCTGACGGGAGTTCAGAAAAGGCCCTGGTTGCGGGCTATCCCGCGCGCACGGTCACCGCCCGATCCGAAAGACGGTCCTTTTATCGTTGCTCAGTGGGGCCGGTCGTGGACGGGAGGGTGGTTGCCCGCCTCGTCCATCCGCAGCAGCCCCTCGAACCGGGCAAACATCGCAAGGCGGTCGGCGGGCACCGTCCGCTCGGCTTTCGCGAGCGCCTCGGCGAGTTCATCTGCGACGTCGGGCGCGATGCCCACGTGTCGCAAGGCTTCGGCGCTCCTGATTCGGTCCCCGGCGCAGAGGATGATGGTCCAGCGTCCGTGCCTGTTCCGAAGAAGCGCGCGGCCGCCCATTTCGCCCTGCGTCCAGTCGGCAATCGCATAGCCGGCCGTGGCGACCACCGGTGCGACGACGAGTTTTACGTCCGGCTTGTCAAAGGTCGAATGGAGCAGATCGCGCACCGCGTCCTCATCCGGCCCCGCAATCGCCGAACCGATGAGGCTCCAGAGCACGACGAGCGCGGCAAAGAGTTTCGTCAGCACCGGAATTTCCTTATATATCCGATTACAATACGACCGATTACAACAGGTCGGCTTTACAGACGGCATTGCGAAGAGCCCACGCCAATTTCAAAATCCCTGGAGTGCCTCGCGTTGACCACCACCATCTACGGCATCAAGAACTGCGATACCATGAAAAAGGCGCGCGCGTGGCTCGACGGCCACAGCATCGCCTATGAGTTTCACGACTACAAGGCCGTTGGCATCGAGCGCGCCCGGCTCAAGGCATGGGCCGCGAAACTCGGCTGGGAAACGTTGCTCAACCGTGCCGGAACGACATTTCGAAAATTGCCCGACGCGGACAAAGCGGGATTGACCGAGGCCCGCGCCCTGGCCCTGATGCTCGATCAGCCCTCGATGATCAAGCGCCCGGTGCTGGAGGCCGGCGACAAGCTGCTGGTCGGCTTCAAGCCGGAGGTTTACGAGAAAGAGCTCCGGGCGTCGAAGCGATAACGTGGCCTCGATCCGCGCCACCATGGCGACGCCTTTGAGCTGGCGCCGATCGTCGGAGGAAGGCGAGCCGGGATCGTCGCCATTTCGACTAATGGCTGAGGGAATGACGGCTCCGACTTCCGCCGAATGCTACGTTGCACCTTGCGCAATCCAGCCCATTGACATCATATTCTGAAAGACGACCGTGTCCGGACCGGTGTCCAGCGCACCCAACGGATCCGGCAGCAAGGACTCAGCCGCGAAGGGGACACCGAGCGATAGCTGAGGGGGATTTTGAGTGACGAATGAGTTCATTCTTGAAACCCATGGATTGACCAAGGAGTTTGCTGGTTTTGTCGCCGTGCGCGACGTCGGTCTACGCGTTCGCCGCGGCAGCATTCATGCACTGATTGGTCCCAACGGAGCAGGAAAAACCACCTGCTTCAATCTGCTGACCAAATTCCTGAAGCCTTCGGCGGGGAAGATTTTCTATAACGGGCGGGACATCACCGCGCTTGCGCCGGCCGACGTGGCGCGGCTCGGATTGGTGCGGTCGTTCCAGATTTCGGCGGTCTTCCCGCATCTCACCGCGCTTGAAAACGTCAGGGTCGCGCTGCAGCGCCAGCACGGCCATTCCTTCGATTTCTGGCGTTCCAAATCGGTGCTCGATCGCTTCAACGGTCGTGCGCTTGAATTGCTGGACGAGGTGGGCCTGAGCGAGTTCGCGAAAACGCCCGCCGTGGAGATGCCGTACGGCCGCAAGCGCGCGCTGGAGATCGCGACGACGCTGGCGCTCGATCCGGAAATGATGCTGCTCGACGAACCGATGGCCGGCATGGGGCACGAGGACATCGACAGGATCGCCGCGCTCATCAAGCGCATTTCGGCGAAGTACACGATCCTGATGGTCGAGCACAATCTGAACGTGGTCGCGAGCCTCTCCGACATCATCACCGTGCTGACGCGCGGGCACGTGCTCGCCGAGGGCAATTACGCCGACCTCACCAAGGACGAGCGCGTCAGGGAAGCCTATCTGGGAGCGGGTCATGGCTGACGGGACGACGATTGCGCCGGGCGTCGCCGGTTCCGCAAGGCCCGCCGGCGACGTCATGCTCGCGGTTGAAAATCTGCAAGCGTGGTACGGCGAGTCCCACGTCCTTCATGGCATCAGCTTCAACGTCGCGGCGGGAGAGGTTGTCACGCTGCTCGGTCGCAACGGCGCCGGCAAGACCTCGACGCTGAAGTCGATCATGGGGATCATCGGCAAGCGCACGGGATCGATTCGTTTCGATGGTCACGACATTTCGCGCGCTTCGTCGGACAAGATCGCGCGTTTGGGCATTGCGTTCTGTCCGGAGGAGCGGGGCATCTTCGCGAGCCTCGATGTGCGCGAGAACCTGATGCTGCCGCCGGAGGTCCGCAGCGGCGGCCTGTCGCTGGATCAGATCTTCACGCTGTTTCCCAATCTGAAGGAGCGGCTGCGCAGCCAGGGCACCAAGCTGTCCGGCGGCGAGCAGCAGATGCTGGCGATCGCGCGCATCCTGCGCACGGGCGCGCGCTTCCTGATGCTCGACGAGCCGACCGAGGGTCTCGCGCCCGTCATCATCCAGCAGATCGGCCATACCATCGCGCGATTGAAGTCGGAGGGATTCACGATCCTTCTGGTGGAGCAGAATTTCCGTTTCGCAGCGACGCTCGCCGACCGTTTCTATGTGGTCGAGCACGGCAAGATCATCGACGGCTTCGCGAGTTCCGAGTTGCAGGCCAACATGGACAAACTTCATACCTATCTCGGTGTTTAGGCGGCGTCCCCCGACGGGACCAAAACGGAGTGGGAGAAAATGAGGATCAGATTAGCAGCTCTACTCGTCGGCACGGCGCTGACTTTTGGCATGACCTTCGCCGCGATGGCCCAGGACAAGGTGACGGACAAGAACGTCAAGATCGGCGTACTGACGGACCTTTCGAGCCTGTATGCCGACCTTGGCGGAGAGGGTTCGGTCGTCGCGGCAGAGATGGCGGCCGATGATTCCGGGTTGAAGGCCAAGGGCTGGAAAATCGACGTCATCTCCGCGGATCACCAGAACAAGCCCGACGTCGGCGCCGGCATCGCGCGCCGATGGATCGACACCGACAAGGTCGACATCATCGCCGACGTGCCGAACTCCGGTGTTGCGCTTGCAGTCAACAACATCGTGAAGGAGAAGAACAGCATCCTGCTCGATTCAGGCGCCGGCTCCTCGGAACTGACCAACACGCAGTGCACGCCGAATACGGTCCACTTCACCTACGACACCTACATGCTGGCGCAAAGCACCGGCGGCGCGATGGTGAAGGCCGGCGGCGACACATGGTTCTTCATCACGGCGGACTATGCCTTCGGTCATGCCCTTGAGAACGACACGACTGCGGTCGTCAAGGCCAACGGCGGCAAGGTGCTGGGAAGCGTCAAGGCGCCGCTGAACACGGCTGACTTCTCGTCCTATCTGCTGCAGGCCCAGGCATCGAAGGCCAAGGTGATCGGGCTTGCCAATGCGGGCGGCGACACCACCAACTCGATCAAGCAGGCTGCGGAATTCGGCATCGTCAAGGGTGGTCAGAAACTTGCCGGCCTGCTCATGTTTCTGTCGGATGTCCACTCGCTCGGCCTGAACGTGGCGCAGGGGCTCAACCTGAGCGAAACGTTCTACTGGGACGCCAACGACCAGACCCGGGCCTTCTCGAAGCGCTTCAGCGAACGCCTGAAAACGCACGCGATGCCGACAATGGTTCATGCCGGCGTCTATGCGGGTCTCCTGCACTACTTCAAGGCGCTGGAGGCGCTCGGCGGCAATCCGCATGACGGCGCCAAGGTGGTGGCCAAGATGAAGGAGATGCCGACCGACGATCCGCTGTTCGGCAAGGGCGTGATCCGGATCGACGGCCGCGCGATACATCCGGCGTTCCTGTTCGAGGTCAAGGCTCCGGCGGAGTCCAAGGGCCCGTGGGATCTCTACAAGCTGGTCGGCACCACGCCGGGAGATCAGGCGTTCCGGCCGCTGTCGGAAAGCAAGTGTTCGCTGGTCAAGCATTGACGCTGCGGCCGCTCCGGCGGCGTCGAGCCGCCGGGGCGCCGTTGCCCACGGATAAAAGTTCACGAACGGATCGAAGGGCAGGAGCAATATGTCGATCAATCTGCAGGCCCTCTCCGCGCAGCTTCTGGTCGGGCTGATCAACGGCTCCTTCTATGCGCTGCTGAGCCTCGGTCTCGCCGTGATCTTCGGCATGCTCAACATCATCAATTTCGCGCATGGCGCGGTCTACATGATGGGCGCGTTCTGCGCCTACTTCCTGCTTAATGTCTTCGGGATCGGCTACTGGCCGGCGCTGATCCTCGCACCGGTTCTCGTGGGCATCTTCGGCATGCTCACGGAGCGGACCATGCTGAAATGGCTGGCGGGGCTGGATCATCTGTATGGACTGCTGCTGACCTTCGGTCTGGCGCTGATTATTCAGGGCGTGTTCCAGAATTATTTCGGCTCCTCCGGTCTGCCCTACGCCATTCCCAGCGAATTGCAGGGCGGCATCAATCTCGGCTTCATGTTCCTGCCGATCTACCGCGGCTGGGTGATCGTATGTTCGCTGGTGGTCTGCATCGCCACCTGGTACCTGATCGAGCGGACCCGGCTCGGCGCCTACCTGCGCGCGGCGACGGAGAATCCCACGCTGGTGCGCGCGTTCGGCATCAATGTGCCGCGCATGATCACGCTGACATACGGGTTGGGCGTCGGTCTCGCCGCGCTGGCCGGCGTATTGTCGGCGCCGATCAATCAGGTGCGGCCGCTGATGGGGGCGGACCTGATCATCGTGGTGTTCGCGGTGGTGGTGATCGGCGGCATGGGATCGATCATGGGATCGATCATCACCGGATTTGCGCTCGGCATCATCGAGGGACTGACGAAGTATTTTTATCCCGAGGCGTCCAATACCGTGGTTTTCGTGCTCATGGTTCTCGTGCTGCTGGTGAAGCCGACGGGATTGACGGGACGGGCGGTCTGACATGGCAGCATTGACCGACAATACCGTTCGGACCACAAGCCGTCGCATCATCGGCGACGAGATGATCGTTTTCATCCTGATGACCGCGGTGCTGGCCATCGTTCCGATGACCGGGATCTACCCGTACTTCGTGATGCAGGGGCTTTGCTTCGCGCTGCTCGCCTGCGCGTTCAATCTGCTGCTCGGCTACGGCGGCCTGCTGTCGTTCGGCCATGCGATGTTTCTCGGAACAGCCGGTTATGTCTGCGCACATGCGTTGAAGGTATGGGGTTTCCCGCCCGAGTTGGGCATCGTCGCGGGCGTCGTCGCGGCGGCTCTGCTCAGTATCGTCACCGGTGTCGTCGCCATTCGTCGCCAGGGCATCTACTTCGCGATGATTACGCTGGCGCTCGCGCAGCTTCTTTATTTCATCTACCTGCAAACGCCGTTCACCCATGGCGAAGACGGTATCCAGGGAGTTCCGCAGGGAAAGATGTTCGGCGTCCTCGACCTGTCGCATCCGGACACGCTTTACTACGTCGTTCTGGGCGGCTTTCTGTTCGGCTTCCTGGCGATCTACCGTGCCATCAACTCGCCGTTTGGCGAGGTCTTGAAGGCGATCCGCGAGAACGAGCAGCGCGCGATATCCCTGGGCTACAAGACCGACCAGTATAAGCTTCTGGCTTACATCCTGTCGGGCACGCTCGCCGGGCTGGCCGGATCGCTCAAGGTGCTGGTGGCGCAGAACGCCTCGCTGACCGACGTGCACTGGACAATGTCGGGTGAAATCGTGCTGATGACGCTGGTGGGCGGCCTCGGCACGGTCTTCGGACCCGTGGCCGGCGCCTTTGCGATCATCGCCATGCAGCAGTATCTGGCCGGTTTCGGGCAATGGGTCACCGTGATCCAGGGCGTGATCTTCGTCGTCTGCGTGCTGACCTTCCGCCGCGGCGTAGTCGGCGAAATTGCTCATTATTTTAAGCGATCGCTGTAATTATCGCGTGAATGGAGCTTTTTGGGGCGTACAAACCGGTGGATGATCCCGCCGGTTGCGATGTCGATTGCCCACTTTCCCGGAAATGGTTTATGACACCCATGCGCTCCGGACAGGCGGCCCGGTTCTCTGTCTTGCAAAGTGGAATGCAGCAATGCTGAGTTGGTTTCGGTTCTTTCTGCCGAAAGAGGAGCGTTTTTTTGACCTGTTCGCCCGCCACTCGCAAACCATCGTGCAAGGCGCGCAGGCGCTTCAGGGAATGCTGAACGGCGGCGAAGAAACGCCGGTGTTCTGCCAGCGGGTCAGCCAGTTCGAGAACGATGCGGACAACATCACGCGCGAGGTATTGACCGCAGTCCGCCGGACCTTCATTACCCCGTTCGACCGCGTGGACATCAAGAACCTGATTACCTCGATGGACGACGCCATCGACCAGATGCAGCAGACCGCGAAAGCCGTGGTGCTGTTCGAGGTGCGCACCTTCGAGCCGCCGATGCGCGAGATTGGCGCGCTGCTCGTGGAATGCGCCAATCTGGTCGGCCGCGCGCTACCGCTGCTCCAGTCGATCAGCAATAACGTCGCAATGCTGACGGCCATCACCGAGGAACTCGGCAAACTGGAAGGCCGGGTCGACGATCTGCACGATATCGGCCTGAAGGAGCTTTTCCTGAAGCACCGCAACGCCAATGCAATGGACTTCATCGTTGGCGTCGAGATCTATGATCACCTGGAAAAGGTCGCCGATCGCTTCGACGACGTTGCCAACGAGATCAACAGCATCGTCATCGAGCAGGTATAGGGCAGGGCCGCGCCGTGGACGCCATGCTTGGTCTTCCGGTTCTGGTCGGACTGATCGCCGCTGCTCTGCTGTTCGATTTCCTGAACGGGCTGCACGACGCCGCAAATTCGATCGCCACCATCGTCTCGACCCGGGTGCTGCGGCCGCAATACGCGGTGCTGTGGGCGGCATTCTTCAATTTCGTCGCGTTTCTGGTGTTCGGCCTGCACGTCGCCAACACGATCGGAACGGGCATCATTGAACCCAACGTGATCGACGCGCAGGTGATCTTCGCCGCGCTGGTCGGCGCCATGGTCTGGAATCTGGTCACCTGGGGGCTCGGAATTCCGTCAAGCAGCTCGCATGCGCTGATCGGCGGCCTGCTCGGCGGCGGCATCGCCAAGGCGGGCTTTGCCGCAGCGGTCTGGAGCGGCCTGTCGAAGACGTTGATTGCGATCGTATTGTCGCCGCTGGTCGGCTTCCTGCTCGCTCTGGTGCTGGTCGGCATCGTGTCGTGGCTGTCGGTGCGTTCGACGCCGTTCGCGGTCGATCGCGCGTTCCGCACCTTGCAGTTCTTTTCCGCGTCGCTTTATTCGCTGGGCCACGGTGGCAACGACGCGCAGAAGACCATGGGCATCATCGCGGTGTTGCTGTATTCGCAAGGCTACCTCGGCGATCATTTCGTGATCCCGTTCTGGGTGGTGCTGGCGTGTCAGGCCGCGATGGCGTTGGGGACGCTGATGGGCGGCTGGCGGATCGTGCGGACCATGGGCCTTCGCATCACCAAGCTGACGCCGATGCAGGGTTTTTGCGCGGAGACCGGGGGCGCGGCGACGCTGTTCATGGCGACGTTTCTCGGCGTCCCGGTATCGACCACCCACACCATCACCGGCGCCATCGTCGGCGTCGGCGCGGCGCGGCGGTTGTCGGCGGTGCGCTGGAACGTCGCGAGCTCCATCGTCTACGCGTGGGTAATCACCATACCCGCATCGGCGCTGGTCGCCGCGCTGGCTTATTGGGTGGTGTCGTTCGTCAAGTAACGAGTTTCAGCCCGGCGATGCCGGCGACGATCAGACCGATGCAGAGGAGCCTCGCCATGGTCGCGGGATCGCCGAACAGCACGATGCCGAGGATCGCGGTTCCGACCGCGCCGATGCCGGTCCAGACCGCATAGGCGGTGCCGATCGGCAGCGTCTTGAGCACCAGCCCGAGCAGCGCCAGGCTCGCCGCCATGGCCGCCAGCGTCAGCATCGAGGGCACGAGCCGCGTGAATCCGTCGGTGTATTTGAGGCCGATCGCCCAGCCGACTTCCATCAATCCGGCGACGAACAGCATGAACCAGGCCATGACGGACCCTCCTTGAAATACGGGCAGGGTCGTCCCCGCGGAGACCAGAGCGTTCTGGATGGAAGGTCGTCCTTCCGCGTATTATATGAGGCCGCGAGCGCTGGTGCGCAACCGCGCTCGATCTTGTAAATCCCCTTGATCCGACCGCTTTTCCCTGCCACACGCTCGCTGATGTCCGACCTGGCCCTGCAGAATGAACCAGCCTCGCGTTCGCCGCTGGCGGCGGAAGTCGCGCGCCGGCGCACCTTCGCGATCATCTCGCACCCTGACGCCGGCAAGACCACGCTGACGGAAAAGCTCTTGCTGTTCGGCGGCGCCATCAATCTTGCCGGACAAGTCAAGGCGAAGGGCGAGCGGCGCAACACCCGCTCCGACTGGATGAAGATCGAGCGCGACCGCGGCATCTCGGTGGTCACCTCGGTGATGACGTTCGAGTTCGAAAACCTCGTCTTCAACCTGCTGGACACGCCGGGCCACGAGGACTTCTCGGAAGACACCTACCGCACGCTGACCGCGGTGGATTCCGCGGTCATGGTGATCGACGCCGCCAAGGGCATCGAGGCGCGGACCCGAAAGCTGTTCGAGGTCTGCCGGCTGCGCGACATCCCGATCATCACCTTCATCAACAAGATGGACCGGGAAAGCCGCGATACTTTCGACCTGCTTGACGAGATCGAGAAGACGCTGGCGCTCGATACCACCCCGATGACCTGGCCGGTCGGGCGTGGCCGCGATTTTCTCGGCACCTACGATATCGCGACCGGCGGCATTCGCCTGCTGGAAGGCGGCGGCGCCAAGACCGGCGCGGCCGAGCAGATCGACATCGCCGATCTCGCCGCGCGCAACGCCAATCTGAATGTCGACGAGATCAGGGACGAACTGGCGCTTGCGACCGAGGCCTGCAAGCCGTTCGATCTCGACGCGTTCCGTGAAGGGCATCTGACGCCGGTCTATTTCGGCTCCGCGCTGCGCAATTTCGGCGTCGGCGACCTCCTGGAAGGGCTCGGCAAATTCGCGCCGCCGCCGCGCGCGCAGGAATCGAACCTGCGCAAGGTGGCTGCCGATGAACCGCGCATGACCGCCTTCGTATTCAAGATCCAGGCCAACATGGATCCCAATCATCGCGACCGCATCGCTTTCGCACGGCTCTGTTCCGGCAAGCTGACGCGCGGCATGAAGGCGAAACTGGTGCGCACCGGCAAGCCGATGCCGCTGTCGTCGCCGCAATTTTTCTTCGCGCAGGATCGTGCGATCGCGGATGAGGCATTCGCAGGCGACGTGGTCGGCATTCCCAATCACGGCACGTTGCGGATCGGCGATACCCTGACCGAAGGCGAGGATGTCAATTTTGTCGGCGTGCCGTCCTTCGCGCCGGAAATCGTTCGCCGGGTCAGGCTTACGGATGCGATGAAGGCGAAGAAGCTGAAGGAGGCTTTGCAGCAGATGTCGGAGGAGGGCGTCGTGCAGGTCTTCCGCCCGCGCGACGGCGCGCCTGCGCTTGTCGGCGTGGTTGGCATGCTGCAGCTTGATGTGCTGAAAGCGCGTCTCGATGCCGAATATTCGCTGCCGGTGGATTTCGAGGTCAGCGAGTTTCAACTGGCGCGCTGGATTTCATCTGAGGATCGCAAGAAACTGGATGCGTTCATCGCGGCGAACGGCTCCGGGGTCGCCGACGACGTCGATGGTGACCCGGTGTTTCTGGCCAAGAACGAATTCTATCTCGGTTACACGATGGAGCGCGCCGACGGTATCACGTTCTCCAGCGTCAAGGACGTGAAGAAGACCGCGTAAGGAGGAAAACGATGGGTTTGTTAGTCATGATTGCTGGCCTTGTTCTGTTCCTCGGCGTGCACCTCGCCGCGACGAAACGCGACTTTCGTGCGGGGCTGATCTCGTCCTATGGCGATGGACCCTACAAGATCGGGTTTTCGCTGATTTCGGCGGCTGGCGTCGCTCTGATCGTCTGGGGATTTTTTCACTACCGCGCCACCGGGTGGATCGACGTCTGGCATCCGCCGCACGTGATGAAGCACATCGCTGAAGCGCTGATACTGCCTGCCGTCATTCTGGTGGTAGCGTCCTATATCCGCGGCCGCATCTACGCCAAGCTGAAGCATCCGATGCTCGCTGGCATCAAGCTATGGGCGGCGGCGCATCTGCTCGCCAACGGCGATCTTGGCTCGATCATCCTGTTCGGCTCTATCCTGGCGTGGGCGGTGATCGACCGCATCTCGCTGAAGCACCGCAAAGATCCAAGCGGCCTGCCGATTCCGGTCGGCGGGGTTCGCAACGACGTGATCGCGGTCGTCGTCGGCATTGTCGTCTATCTTGCGCTCGGGGCTCTTTTCCATCCCTATGTCGTCGGCGTTCCGGTCTTTGGAGCCTAGTGCCCTGAATCTGAAGTTCGCCTCATTATGCAGCGCCTTCCGGAGCGAACTTCAGATTCAAAGGGGCACTAGAAAGTTTATAATTCTAGTGTGGTTCAGGTTCAAAAGTTCGCTTGACGCGCTCGCAGAGAAAATGAAGCGAACTTCTGAACCACCATACTAGTGGAGCGAATTTGACATTCGTTACCCACATTGCAACAAGTCCGAGAAGCGAATGTCAAATTCAAAGCTCCACTAGAAAATTATATTTGCTAGTGGCCCTTTGATTCCCGCATTTGCACGGGAGCTGCCGGAACGGGATGCAAATGTTGGAATCGGACCGCTAGTCATGTCAGTCCAGTCGGCCTTGAAACGGAGGACAGCACCCGACATCCGCGCTCGCAAGAACGGCGATCCGATCGTGATGCTGACTTCGTATCATGCGCATACCGCCGCGCTGGTCGACCGTTATTGCGACGTCATTCTGGTCGGTGACAGCCTCGGAAACGTGATGCACGGGTTCGAGACCACGGTGCCGGTCACGCTGGACATGATGATCCTGCAGGGCCGCGCGGTGATGCGCGGCTCGCAACAGGCGCTGGTCGTGGTCGACATGCCGTTCGGCTCCTACGAGGCCTCGAAGGAGCAGGCGTTTCATTCCGCCGCGCGCATCCTCAAGGAAACGCTCTGCGGCGCGGTGAAACTCGAAGGCGGCGTGAAGATGGCGGAAACCATCGCCTTTCTCACCGCGCGCGGCATTCCCGTAATGGGGCACATCGGATTGACGCCGCAGTCGATCAACACGCTGGGCTCGTTTCGCGCGCAGGGACGCGAGGAGGGAACGTGGCAGCCGATCGAGGACGACGCGCGCGCGGTGGCGGAGGCTGGCGCGTTCTCGATGGTGATCGAGGCGGTTGCAGAGCCATTGGCGCGCAAGATCACGCAGGAGGTGGCGATTCCGACCATCGGCATCGGCGCCAGCGCGGCCTGCGACGGCCAGGTGCTGGTGCTGGAGGACATGCTCGGCCTGTCGCCGCGTGCGCCGAAATTCGTCCGCCGCTACGGCGAACTCGGTCCCATGATCGAGGCTGCGATCGAAGGCTACGCGCGCGACGTACGCAGCCGCGCTTTTCCCGGCCCCGAACACGTTTACGCGATGAAGCCGAAAAGCTGAAAGCCGCGGCCTCAAGCCGTTCCGCTTCTGGTGCTCGCCGCCACGCGGTCCCTGCATGAAGCGCCTGTGAACGTATCCGCCTCCACCTCGGTTTTACGAGCGGCGCGATGCGAGAGGCGAGCGACTTGATTCCATCAATCTTTAAGCTCGCTTGACTAGAATTTTCTGTTCCACGCAACTGTTGATAGAAATCCGCATCCGTGCGAAGTACGTTCGCCGCGTGCCGCGGTGCGTTGACCAAAACACACGGCCATAAATGGCTGTGCCCTCGGAGCACACATGCGAATCTTTATTCTGATCCTCGCTCTCCTGAACTTCTGCGTCGTCACTTCATCTTCCGCGGATGATGCTGGTCCGGTTTTCGTTGATCAGGGGGCGGCTTGGGAGACTTCCAGCCGGACCGATTTCTACACGCGCGATCAAGGTTCGCGCCTCATCCCGTTGGCGTGGCTCAAAGCTCTCAAGCAAACTGATGGAGCGCCCTTCCTGTCCGACAGCTTGACGAGATACGGCTATTTGAAAGGCCCCGATGCTGAACTGCCCGTAGGATTTTACGCGACCGGCCCGGCCGGCGCGAAGGTCGTCGGGATGACGTGCTCCGCGTGTCACACCCGCCAGATCAAGGTGGGAGAACGACTCTATCGCATCGACGGTGGACCGGCGCTGGTCGATTTCCAGGCGTTTCTGAGTGATCTCGATAAGTCGATGGCGCGGGCAACGTCAGACGATGCCGCGTTCCGGGCGTTCGCGGCGTCCGTGCTTCAGACGGCGACTCCCGGCAGCGACAAGGTCGCCGCGCTGCGGAGCGACGTGGACGCCTGGTACCTTCGCTATCACACCATCATCGATCGTTCGCTTTCCAATCCCGGATGGGGACTGGGACGCCTCGATGCGGTTGGCATGATCTTTAATCGAGTGACCGGGTTGGGTGTCGGCCCGGAGCCGTCATTCCTGATTCCGGAGAATATCCACAAGGCCGATGCGCCGGTGCGCTATCCTTTTCTCTGGAACGCACCAAAACAGGACAAGACGCAGTGGCCGGGCTTTGCGGATAACGGGAGCGATATCCTGGGACTCGCTCGAAACGTCGGCGAAGTGATGGGCGTGTTCGGCGATTATCAGCCCACGCGCGACGGCCTGTTCATCGATTTCCTGAACAACAATTCGGTGAATTTCGACGGGCTGCAAAAGCTGGAGGATCTTGCGAAGAAGATCGGGCCGCCGAAATGGCCATGGTCCATCGATACCGTTTTGGCGGCCAAGGGCAAGGCGGTCTTCGAACGATCGACTGCTGATGGCGGATGCCAGGAATGCCACAGTGAGAAACCCGGAAAAGTCCGTTTCCCATTCCAGCAGACCTGGGCAACGCCAATCCAGAACGTGGGGACGGACACGCGCGAATACGATATCCTGGGATGGACCGCCAGATCAGGAGTTCTGCAAGGCGCTTACATTCCGTTCGCGACAAAGCCTTTGAAGGAGACGGACCTCGCGTTCAATATTCTGGCAACATCCGTGATCGGCACGATCGGAGAGCATGTCCTGAGCTTTGCGTCGGCATCGTCACGACGGACGCTTAGCGCCATTGTCAAACCCGATGTCGCGCCGAACGCTCCAGAACCCCTCGACGCGAATCGACTCCCACCCGTTTTGCAGGACTTGCCGGGCGCATTCAGGTTTCCTGGCGCCGCCGCAACCCCCGAAATACGGCATCGGCTTCAGATGAACGCTGAAAGCCCCACGCCCCCGAAAGGCGCCTATGAATCGCGGGTTCTCCACGGCATCTGGGCGACCGCCCCCTATCTGCATAACGGCTCGGTCGCAAGTCTTGCCGAATTGCTCAAGCCTGCGAGCCAGCGGCAGCAGCGCTTCGCGATCGGTCCCGATTATGATCTGGAAAACATCGGCATTGCTTCGAATCAGACCCAGGCGGGCAACGTTCGCGAAACGACCGGGTGTGACGATCTGAACTCCGGCAACAGCCGTTGCGGCCATGAATTCGGGACGAGACTGCCGGATGCTGACAAGAAAGCTCTACTCGAATATCTGAAAACGCTTTGAGCTGTCTGTCTCGGCCAGCTCGACGATTGGCCTGCCCAGACTAGCGAATATCGTCCGACCCCAGGAGACTCATCCACGTTGTTCATGAAACGGCGTGGATGAGGCGCGCCGAATCGAAGAGCATGCGTGTCCGATCGGTTGGCCGATCGGGCACGCTTTGCCTTGTCGGCGCCATATCGCTAGGGTATCGCCGCCGCCATCGACGGGATGTGCGCACAAGGCTGCACCGCGGGATCCGCGGATGATCGGGGACGGGAAAATTTAAGTGGCTGAATTATTTAGCGAAGTTGATGAAGAACTGCGCCGCGAGCAGCTCAGGAAAGTTTGGAGCCGGTATTCGGGGCTGATCGTTGGCGCCGCCATTCTGATCATTGTCGCGGTCGGCGGCTGGCGCGGATATCAGTACCTGCAGGCTCAAAAAGCTGCCCAGGCCGGTTCGGCCTTCGAGGCGGCCGCGGCGCTCGCCGATCAAAACAAGCATGCCGAGGCCGAAGCGGCCTTCACGAAACTGGCGGCGACCGCGCCGCGCGGATATCGCAATCTGTCGCTGCTTCGCGCTGCGGCCGCAGCGGCCAAGCGCGATCCCAAGGAGGCGGTCAAGCTCTACGACGCGATCGCGGCGGACGGCGGATTCAGCGGCGCGGAGCGCGATCTCGCGCGCGTGCGGGCCGCCGGATTGCTGCTCGATACCGAGACCTACCAGAACATGCTGCAGCGGCTGGAGCCGGCGACCGCCCCTGAGGCGACCTTCCGCCATACCGCGCGCGAACTGCTGGCGTTGTCCGCCTGGCGTGCCAACGATACGGCGGCCGCGCGAAAATGGCTCGACATGATCAGCGCGGACGGCCAGACGCCATCCAGCCTGCGCAGCCGCGCCGAAGCCTTGCAAGCCTTGCTGCCGCCGGTTGCGAAGAGCTGAGCAGGGTGTTCCGAACTCAAGTTTGAACGAGAACTGTTGATGCGCCGCTCGCAACGCCTGATTGCCACTGCCGTTCTGATCTCGCTCTGCGGCGTGCTCGCCGGTTGCGGCGGCGGCGGTCTGAGCAATTGGGATCCGTCCGATATGCTCGACTTCCTCGATACCAAGAAAAAACTTCCGGGCAAGCGTGAGCCGGTTTTCCCTGAAGGCGTTCCCGGCATCGAGCAGGGCGTGCCGAAGGAACTCTACAAGAGCAACGTCGAACAGCAACAGCAGCAGGATCAATCCGCCGCTGTCGTTGCGGCCTCGCCCCCGGCCGGCGCCGGGCACACCCGGCGATCGGGAGCGTCCAATGGAGCGGCCGGCAGCGCGCCGGCACCCGCCGAGGCCGCCGCCGCGGATGGCGCTGCTCCCGCTGCCGCTGAGCCGCATCGCAAGCCGAAACGGCTGGTCCATCGCCGGGCCACCGCGCTGCCCAAGGAAGAGCCGGCGCCGCAGCAGCAGGTCGCGCCGCAACAGTCACCGGACACCTCGCCGTTTCCCGCGCCGATGCCCAGCGGCAGCTTCGCGCACTGACAGCGGTATCGGCGGCGCCGAAACGCTGGTATTGAGACGCCGCCGCTCCCGACGGCAGGTATGCCGATGTCCTTCACTGTTGCCATCATAGGCCGGCCCAATGTCGGCAAATCGACGCTGTTCAACCGTCTGGTAGGGCAGAAGCTGGCGCTGGTCGATGACGAGCCGGGCGTGACGCGCGACCGCCGCGAAGGTCAGGCGCGGCTCGGCGATCTCGATTTCACGGTGATCGATACCGCCGGCCTTGACGAAGGACCGCGCGGCTCGCTGACGGCGCGCATGCAGGAGCAGACCGAGGCAGCGATCGCAGCCGCCGATGCGCTGATGTTCGTCTTCGATGCGCGCGCGGGCCTGACGCCGACCGATCGTTCCTTCGCCGATTTCGCGCGGCGCGCCGACAAGCCGGTCGTTCTCGTTGCCAACAAGAGCGAGGGGCGGCACGGCGACGCCGGCGCGCTGGAGTCCTATGCGCTGGGACTCGGCGATCCGATCGGCGTGTCCGCGGAGCACGGCGAGGGCATGGGCGATCTCTACGATGCGTTGCGCGCCGTGATGCCGGAGCCAGCCGAAGACGCCGAGGAATTCGACGATGACGATATCATCGAGTCTGAGGATATGTCGCAGCGGCCGATCCGCGTTGCGATCGTCGGGCGTCCCAATGCCGGCAAGTCGACGTTGATCAATCATCTACTCAACGAGGAACGGCTGCTGACGAGCCCGGAAGCCGGCACCACGCGGGATTCCATTTCGGTCGAACTGGACTGGAAGGGACGCGATTTTCGTATCTTCGATACCGCCGGGCTGCGGCGCCGGTCGCGCATCGAGGAGAAGCTCGAGAAGCTGTCGGTGGCGGACACGTTGCGCGCCGTCAGGTTCGCCGAGGTCGTCGTCCTGATGATGGATGCGCAGAACAGGTTCGAGGAGCAGGACCTGCGCATCGCCGACCTGATCGAGCGTGAGGGTCGCGCGCTGGTGATAGCCGTCAACAAATGGGATCTGATGCCGCGCGGGTCGGGCGGGATCGCATCGCTGCGCCGCGATGCCGATCACTGGCTGCCGCAGGTCAAGGGTGCGCCGGTCGTCGCGGTCTCCGGTCTGACGGGCGAGGGGGTCGACGGCCTGATGACGGCGATCCAGAACGCCTACGCCGTCTGGAATCGGCGGGTGCCGACGGCCGCGCTCAATCGCTGGTTCCAGCAGGCGGTCGACGCCAACCCGCCGCCCGCGGTCTCGGGCCGCCGCCTGAAGCTCAACTACGCGACCCAGACCAAGGCGCGGCCGCCGAGTTTCGTGGTGTTCTGTTCGCGGGCTGATGCGGTTCCGGAATCCTATCTGCGCTATCTCGTCAACAGTTTGCGTGAAGCATTCGAACTGCCCGGCGCGCCGATCCGCATCACGCTTCGCGAAAAGGCCAATCCGTTCGCGCACAAGCGCAAACGCAAGTCGTGAGCGCGTATTCGCAAAAGGCGGATCAGCGGCTGTGGGGCGGCTGCGCGCGTTGCAGAAGCTGCGCCTTGTAATTCTCCAACAATTCCGCCGCGAACTCGGCCGGGCTTCGGCGAGTGTCGTCAGGCTCGCTGCCAGGCGACGGATTCTTGAGGGTAAAGGCGCGCATCACGCGCTCGACAATGGCTCGCATCGATAGCTCCTGACCCGACCGAGACCGGTCCATCGCGCATCAAGTTCCGGTCATTTGTGAGGCAGCCGTTCAAAACGGTTCAATGCGCCGGCGCTGCCGAAGGTGGATTGAAGCTCATCACCTTGCGGCTTTTGTAGTCGTAGAGTTTGCCGGTCTCGCTCCAGGACGGAAGGCACATCGGGACGATGAATTCGGCAATCTGGTCAGGCGTATCCAGCGTGACGGGATCTTCGCCGGGAAACACGATGGCTCGCATGCGGGTGCGAACCGGCCCCGGATTGAACAGGTTGACCCGGATCGGCGTCGTGGCCGTCTCGTTCGCCCAGCATCGCACCAGCGTATCCAGCGCCGCCTTCGACGCCGCATAGGGACCGCGATAGGCGTTGGCCTTGCTGGCGGCGCCGGAAGTGACGAACACCGCGCGCCCGGCATCGGATTTCTGAAGTAATGGCTCCATGCAGCGGATCAGTTGAAAATTCGCGGTGACGTTGATCGCCATGACGTCCTGCCATGGCTTCAGCTCGATGTGGCCGAGCGGCGAGGACGGACCGGCGATGCCGGCATTGCCGACGAGAATATCCAGCTTGCCGTGGCGCTCGTTCAAGGCGGCGCCAAGTCGGGCGATGCCGTCGAAGTCTGTGAGATTGAGCGGCACCAGCGTCGCGCTGCCGCCGTCCTTGCCGATGTCGTCGTCGAGTTCTTCGAGCCCGCCTTGCGTGCGCGCCACCGCGATCACGTGCGCACCCGCTTTTGCGAGCGCGCGCGCGGTGGCGTAGCCGATGCCGCGCGAGGCTCCGGTCACGAGCGCGATACGGGAGGCGAGTGGTTTTGTCATGGACCGGAATGCTTTGTGCTGGCGGGGCGGATTGACAAAAGAACCTGCTGAAACGGGATGTGGATGTTAGAACCGGATCGTCAGGATGGGAAGCAGAGGAGTTTGTGCGCCTTATGCCTGAATTATCGGGCGAAGCCAAAGGACAATGGCGACCGATGTCGGCCGCCGACCTGCTGCCGGTCCTGACAATCGCGGAGAAAGTCCATCCCGCTTTTCCCGAGGAAGCGGAGGTGTTTGCCGAGCGATTCCGGCTCTACGCAGCCGGCTGCCTCGTCTTCCACGCGGGTGAGTCCATTAGCGGTTATGTGATCAGCCATCCGTGGCGCGCCATGGACCCGCCGGCGCTGAATTCACGGCTTGGCATGTTACCCCGCGATCCGGAGACGTATTACATCCACGACATCGCATTGCTGCCCGAATTGCGAGGGACCGGTGTGGCGGCGACGGCGGTCGCCCGGATGTTCGCGCAGGCGCGCAAGGAGAGGCTCGCCACCGCTTCCCTGGTGGCAGTCAATGGCTCCGCACGTTTCTGGGGGCGGCACAGCTTCCGCAACGTTACGCTCGATAAAATCCGGGACGCCGCACTCGCACGGAAGCTGGGCGGTTACAGCAACGCTGCGGCCTTCATGGTCCGGCAGTTCTGAACGGGAGCGCCGACCCATCGTCCGCTCACGGCGTGGCCGATCAGCTCGCTTCCGCGAGCAGCGACAGTTGATGCGGCTGCGGTTCGACGTCGGTATGGTCGGTGAGGCTGGTGGGATAGGCGCCGGTGAAGCAATGGTCGGAGTATTTCGGGTCAGCAGGATCGCGTCCCGGCTCGCCCATGGCGCGGTACATGCCGTCGATGGAGAGGAAGGCCAGCGAATCCGCGCCGATGATGTCGCGCATCTGCTCGAGACTGTGGGTCGCGGCCAGAAGGCTGCCGCGATCCGGCAGGTCGATGCCGTAGTAATCGGGGTGGATGATCGGCGGCGAGGCGAGGCGGAAGTGCACCTCCGTGGCGCCGGCATCGCGCATCATGCGCACGATCTTCTTCGAGGTGGTGCCGCGCACCAGCGAGTCGTCGATCAGGACGATGCGCTTGCCCGCAATCGCGGCGCGGTTGGCCGAATGCTTCATGCGCACGCCGAGTTCGCGGACGCTTTGAGCCGGCTGGATGAAGGTGCGGCCCACATAATGGTTTCTGATGATCCCGAGTTCGTACGGCACGCCGGAGAACTGGCTGTAGCCGAGGGCGGCAGGCACGCCGGAATCGGGCACCGGCACCACCACGTCGACCTCGGCGTAACTCTCGCGGGCCAGTTGCGCGCCGAACGCCTTGCGGACTTCATAGACGGAGCGGCCGCCGACGATCGAATCCGGCCGCGAAAAATAGATGTATTCGAAAATGCAGGGCCGCGGCGGCATCGGCGGAAAGGGCTTGTGGATTTCAGTCTGGATGGTCCCGTCCTTGCGATGGAACACGATGATTTCGCCGGGTTCGATGTCGCGGACATATTTCGCGCCGATGATGTCGAGCGCGCAGGTTTCCGACGCCAGGATCGGGCAGCCGTCGAGTTCGCCGAGAACGAGCGGGCGGATGCCGCGCGGATCGCGCGCGCCGACCAGTTTCTTGTTGGTCAGCGATACCAGCGCGTAGGCGCCTTCGATGGCTCGGAGCGCCTCGATGTAGCGCTCGATGAAACGGCCGCGCCGGGATTGCGCCACCAGATGCAGGATCGCCTCGGTGTCGGAGGTCGATTGCATCAAGGCGCCGTTGCGCACCAGTTCGCGGCGCAGCGTCAGCCCGTTGGTGAGATTGCCGTTATGGGCGACCGCGAAGCCGCCGGCATTAAGCTCGGCGAACAGCGGCTGCACGTTGCGCAGGATGGTGCCGCCGGTGGTGGAGTAGCGGGTGTGGCCGATGGCCGCGCTGCCGGGAAGACGTTCGATCACTGCCCGGCGGGAGAAGGTGTCGCCGACGAGACCGAGACGGCGCTCGGAATGGAATCGCTTGCCGTCGAAGGTGACGATGCCGGCGGCTTCCTGACCGCGATGCTGGAGAGCGTGGAGACCGAGCGCGGTGATGGCGGCGGCGTCTGGATGGCCGAAAATCCCGAACACGCCGCATTTCTCGCGGAGCGAGTCGCCGTCGGGATCAGAATCCGGATCGGGCGCAAGAGAGTCGCTGGAAGGGCTCTGCTGACAGTCCATTGCGCCTCGCACTAGTGTTCCGCGGGTTTGCCGTCGATCAGTTTTTTCAGGCCGTCCCGGGCAGGTTTGGAATAGCCGTCGGACCCGGGGGAAGCAGGCTCCGCATCCGATTGATCCGCTTCCGGCTTATTCTTCTTGAGTTTGTTTAAGATGGTGTTCTCGGGATCGTCCGGCAAGAGCGATTGAAGCCAGACGCCGGTGGAATTGAGCACCGTGAGCGACTTCGCGCCGGTGACCCAGTCCGGCCGCTGCTTGTCCGGAACCAGCCAGGTGAAGAACAGAAAGGCAACGACAACGATCAGCAGGCCCCGCGCCAGTCCGAACAGGAAACCCAGGGTGCGGTCGAGCGCGCCGATCCGGGAATCGAGGACCATATCGGAGATGCGCGTGGTAAGGATCGAAACCACGATCAGGGTGCCGATGAAAACGCCGCCGATCACGGCACCGGCCGCCAGCGTTTCGCTCTCGATGTAGGTCTTGGCGAACGGCAGCAGTTTCTGGAACGAGTAGAGCGTCGCCAGCGCGGCGATACCCCAGGATGCGATCGACAGGATTTCGCGCATGAAGCCGCGGATCATCGCGAGCAGGCCCGAAATCAGCATCACGGCGAGCAGAACGAGGTCGAGGATGGTTATCGGCATCGGCTGGTCAGGTCCGCTCGTAAATTCCCAGAAACCGAATCGGCATTCGCTGCCGGTCCAGACTGACGGTCATGTGACACGTCCAGCAAGGACCTTCGCGCAACACATTGTCGGCCCTGCGGCCGCGCCGAATGTATAGCGGCGGCCGATGCGGAGGTCACGCCCGCTTTAGCCGTCCTGATGACGGAATCGGGACGGTGTGGCATTTTTCTCCGGATCGATGGCCTGGCTCTGACGGCCTTGTCCGCGCGCGGCGATATCCGCCACCAGCGTGGTCAGTCCGGCAACGCTATCGAGCGTCAGGCCGGCGTCGCTGCCGATGTCGCCGCGGGCCGATTCGGGAAGCACCGCGCGGCCGAATCCGAGCTTTGCTGCTTCCTTTAGCCGCGCCGAGGTCTGCGCCACGGGCCTGACCGCGCCGGACAACGAAATCTCGCCGAAATAAACCGCGTCGGTGGGCAGTTGGGCGTTTGTCAGCGAGGACACCAGCGCGGCCGCCGCGGCGAGGTCGGCTGCGGGCTCGCTGATGCGAAGGCCGCCGGCGACATTGAAATAAACGTCGTAGCCCGACAGCTTGACCCCGCAATGGGCTTCGAGAACCGCCAGCACCATGGACAGCCGGTTCGAATCCCAGCCGACGACGGCGCGCCGCGGCGTGCCGAGCGAGGTCGGCGCCACCAGCGCCTGCAATTCCACCAGCACCGGACGTGTGCCCTCGAGGCCGGCGAATACCGCGGTGCCCGGACTGCCGAGGTCGCGCGCCGACAGGAACAGTTCGGACGGATTGGACACCTCTCGCAAGCCGAGCCCGGTCATCTCAAAGACGCCGATTTCGTCGGTGGGACCGAAACGGTTCTTCACCGCGCGCAGGATGCGGAACTGCTGCGAGCCTTCGCCTTCGAACGACAGCACGGCGTCGACCATGTGCTCGACCACGCGGGGACCGGCGATCTGGCCGTCCTTGGTGACGTGGCCGACCAGAATCAGCGCGGTGCCGGATTTCTTGGCGAAGCGAATCAGCGCCTGTGCCGATGCGCGCACTTGCGTCACGGTGCCAGGCGCGGATTCCACGGTGTCGGTCCACATGGTCTGGATCGAGTCGATCACCACGAGGCGCGGCACCGCGCCTTCGGACAAGGTGGCGACGATGTCCTCGACCGAGGTTTCCGCCGCAAGCTGCACCGGCGCGTCGGCAAGCCCGAGGCGTTCGGCGCGCAACCGCACCTGCGCGACCGCTTCCTCGCCGGAAATATAGACCGCGCGATGGCCGGCGCGGGCCAGCAGGCTGGTCGCCTGCGTCAGCAGCGTCGATTTGCCGATGCCGGGATCGCCGCCGACCAGCAGCACGGAGCCGCGCACGAATCCGCCGCCGGTGACGCGATCGAGTTCGGTCATGCCGGAGGACAGGCGGGGCGCGTCCTGCGTCTTGCCCGCCAGCGTTTCCAGCGTGAACAGCCGGCCTTTCCGCTTGGAACGGATGCTGACCGGCATCGTCGTCGCGCCGGTTAAGTCCTCCTCGGCGAGCGTATTCCATTCGCCGCAGGCATCGCACTTGCCCTGCCAGCGGTTATACGCCGCGCCGCAGGTCTGGCAGACGAAGGAGAGGGCGGATTTTGCCATTTTAGCGATCGCATTCGGCGCAAGGGTTCACGACTCGGCTGGTCCGCCCTTGTAGATTCGATTGTAGCGATCGCCGAGGTTAGTCAGCACCTCGTAACCGATGGTGCCGAAATGGTGCGCAAGTTCATCCACGGTGACGCCTTCGCCGATCAGCGTCGCCAGATGGCCGCGCCGCACGATCGCATGAGGCGGCAGGTCAGTGATGTCGACGGCCAGCAGGTCCATGGAGATGCGGCCCGCCACCGGGCATCGCGTTCCCGCCACCACGACGTCCGCTCCGCGAGTGCCGTCATTGCTGCCGCCGGCGCGGAAATAGCCGTCGGCATATCCCGCCGCAACGATGGCAAGCCGCGTCGGCCGCCGCGCCGTCCACGTCGCGCCGTAGCCAACGCTTTCGCCCTTGTCGACCATCCGGATCTGCGCGATCCGCGCTTGCAACTCGACAACGGGCCGCATCGGATTGTCGGCCTCCGGCGTGGGATTCACGCCGTAGAGCGCGGCGCCCGGACGCACCAGATCGAACGGATATTGCGGCCCGAGGAAAATCCCGGACGAGTTCGCCAGCGAAGCGGGAACGCCGGAGAACTGGCTGGCGATCTCACGGAAGGCCGCGACCTGTCTGGCGTTGAGCGGATGATGGAGGGTTTCGGCGCAGGCGAGGTGACTCATCACCAGCGTGATGCCGTGATCGCCGGCATCGATCCTCGGAATGAGCCCTTGCGCCTCGTCGAGCGTGAGGCCGAGGCGGTTCATGCCGGTGTCGATGTGGATCGCTGCGCCGCCCGCCCAGCCAGTGCGGCGGCAGAAAGCGTCCCATTCCGCGAGTTCGTTAAGGTCGCCAATCACGGGCCGGCAATTGATCGCGGCGAAGGCGTCGCTGCAATTCTGAAAGAGGCCGTCCAGCACATAGACATCGGCAGAGGGAGCAGCGGCGCGGACGACGCGCGCCTCATCGAGCGTTGCCACGAAAAACGTCTTGCATCCGGCGGCAGCCAGCGCCCGCACCACCGGCCTGGCTCCGCAGCCATAGGCATTAGCCTTGACGACGCCGGCGCATTCGGCGGGGACGGCGGTCTTTTCGAGCTTGCGCCAGTTCGCTGCGATGGCGCCGAGATCGACGGTGAGGGTGCCGATCGCCGCAGCGGCCGTAACAGCCGCGTCGGCATCGGCCGGCGTGCCGCTGGTCGTCGTTTTGGAATCGGGCATGAGATTCATGCCGCATGCTACGCTTGGCTGTACGGCGGTTCAACCGCGCGAGCGGTGCGCTTAGACGGACTGTAAGCCCGCTATTGTGAGTGGCCGATCCGACATTCGCGTGCCGTTTCGGCGCGCGCCTTTTTGCGAACGTGGGAGAGAACGACCACTAGCAATATATGTGGTTAATGGAATGTTGAATCTGCCACCGTTACCGCCGCCAAAAGCTCACGACCGTCTACAACACAGATTCGGTGTCTGGGATCGCAATATGCGCTCCTAATAGGGGCGCGCGATCTGGCCCGCGCCACGTGACAAGCGGCGGCCCTCCCAATCACACCGGTGTACGTTGTCAGTTCCATGTGTGCGCACATGAGTTCCATCACGGTTGTGGCAATCAGGTGACAGCCGTACGAGCCTCACCCTGATAAATTGCAGGCATGTTCAGGAATCGCCCGGAAGGAATGACATCATGATGCAAAGGCTTCTCCTCGCCACCGCCGCGGTCTGCGCGCTTGGCATCGGCTCCGCCTCAGCCGCCGATCTGGCGGCGCGTCCGTATACCAAGGCTCCTGCCGTGCCTTTCGTATCGCCTGTTTATGACTGGAGCGGCTTCTATGTCGGCGGCCATGTCGGTGGCGGCTGGGCTGACCAGAGACAGACCGTACTGGATGATGGTTTCGGCGGATTAGGTCTCGCCGGGTCCGGTCTGTTTCCGAATGGATCGACGTTCAATAGAAATCATCCCAGTGGTGTCCTTGGCGGTGTGCAGGGAGGGTTCAACTGGCAATTCAACAACATCGTTTTGGGTGTAGAAGGGGAATACACCTGGTCCGGCATGAAAACGACATCTCGAACGCTCGACCCGGTGTTTCCGACGGTTGATATACGGTCCAGTGACAGAATCGACGAAATAGCGACGGTTACAGGCAGGGTCGGTTACGCGTTCAACAACTGGCTCCTCTACGGCAAGGGCGGTTGGGCTTGGGCGCGCGGCGGATCTGAGGGGATGATAGAAAATCCGGCGGGTGTATTTGGTGGATTTTCCTCAAGATATGAGAACGATGGATGGGTAGCCGGCGCGGGCGTCGAATGGGGCTTTGCGCCGAATTGGTCCCTCAAGCTTGAGTATGAACATATCGACCTCGGCCACAAGGCTATACAAGTCGATGCAAACGGGTTTGGGGGAACGGTGGTTGCCGACTCCTCCACTCGGATCGACACGGTGAAGGCTGGCGTAAACTATCGTTTCAATTGGGGCGGCCCGAGCGCCTCCCATTACTAAGTTTTAGAGACGTATGGATTGAGAGGCCCCGTTCATGCGGGGCCTCTTTTTTGTGAAGGTAACTGCCGGTTTTCCGGGCTGGTTTGCGGTTTGTGAATCGGTGTTACGACCGCGGTCGTCGCCGGAAGAAGCGGAATTGCGAGATCCTAGACCTCGCCTGCTGAGTCGGTAACCTGGCCTCGATGGAATCGCGCGCGAGATTCTGCGCCTCGATTGCATCGTTGCGGACGCGCGGTTGAAAACCGAGCGTGACGACGCAATTCGCCTATATCGCTCACAAGCTATTTGGAAAAATGTCGGACAGAGATTGCTCGACGACGACTCGAGTCTGCTTCAACTGTTGAATCAGACTCGTCGCTTATGCTTTTGTTTGAGCATGATCTTCTCCCGAAAACCGGTTTCCATTTTTCGGGATCATGCTCTGGCAGGCTGTTGAAAAAGCCTCCAACCGTTATTCCGGGGCGCAACGAAGGTGCGAACCCGGAATCCAGCCACACTGATTTTCTTCGTATTTCTGGATTCCTGATCGCCGCTTGCGCGGCGTCCGGAATGACGACAGAGATTTTTCAACAGCCTGCTAGCGGCATCGCGCTATAGCAGTCACCAAGATGGCTGCCGCCGGCCGAGAAGATGGCTGCCGCCGGCCGAAATGGGTGCCGGTTGCGGTCCCGCCGGCGCATCTGCGCCTCCGACGGCAACAACAAACCGGCATGGCGATGCCCCCAACATCGCCATTTGAATCAAACCGTCAGCCTCTCGCAACAGATTTAAGGTCCTGACCCTAGATACGGTACTCTAGATACGATCGGGCAGGTGGCCGTCATGCGCGAGGTCGCTGAAGCGGGTGAATTGCCCCTCGAACTGTAGCTCGACGGTGCCGGTCGGACCGTGGCGCTGCTTGCCGATGATGACTTCGGCCTTGCCGTGCACGAGCGACATCTCGAGTTGCCACTTCTCGTACTCCGGCGTGCCCGGCCGAGGCTCCTTGTTCTGGAGGTAGTATTCCTCGCGGAACACGAACATCACGACGTCGGCGTCCTGTTCGATCGAACCGGATTCGCGCAGGTCCGCAAGCTGCGGGCGCTTGTCGTCGCGGGCCTCGACCTGACGGGACAGTTGCGACAGCGCGATGATCGGAACGTTCAACTCCTTCGCCAGCGCCTTCAGGCTGGTGGTGATTTCGGTGACTTCCTGCACGCGGTTGTCGCTGCGCTTGCCGCTGCCCTGCAGGAGCTGGATGTAGTCGACGATCAAGACGTCGAGTCCCTTCTGGCGCTTCAGGCGGCGGGCGCGCGCCGTCAGTTGCGAAATCGAAAGGCCGCCGGTCTCGTCGACGTAGAGCGGCAGGTGCTCCAGTTCGATGGTATGATCGCGGATCTTCTCGAAATCGCTTTCGGTAATTCCGCCGCGCCGGATATTGCTGGAGGCGATGCTGGTCTGCTCGGCGAGAATGCGCGTCGCCAGTTGCTCCGCCGACATTTCGCAGGAGAAGAAGCCCACGATCCCGCCATTGACGGTCTTCATCGTGCCGTCGGGCTGCAGCTCCGACTCATGGGCCTTGGCGATGTTGTAGGCGATATTGGTCGCGAGCGCGGTCTTGCCCATGCCCGGACGGCCGGCGACGATGATCAGGTCGGACTGCTGCAATCCGCCCATTTTCGAGTCGAGGTCGCGCAGGCCCGTGGCGATGCCGGACAGTTTTCCGTCGCGGCGATAGGCGTTGGCCGCCATGTCGAGCGCGATCTTCATCGCCTGAGAAAATTTCTGGAAGCCGCCGTCGTAGCGGCCTGATTCGGCCAGCTCGTAAAGGCGGCGCTCGGCGTCCTCGATCTGCGCCCGCGGCGCGAAATCGACCGGCGCGTCGTAGGCGACGTTGACCATGTCCTCGCCGATGTGAATCAGGTCGCGGCGCAGCGCCTGTTCATAGACGGCGCGCCCGTAGTGGAGCGCGTTGATGATCGTGGTGGCCTCCGCCGCCAGACGGGCGAGGTACTGGCTTACGGTCATGCCGCCGATGTCGGTCTCGGCGGGAACGAAGGTCTTGACCGTGACGGGCGTCGCGATCTTGCCGGCGCGAATTAGGCTGCCGGCGGTCTCGAAGATCGTCTGATGGATCGGTTCGTAGAAATGCTTCGGCTCGAGGAAATCGGAAACCCGGTAAAACGCGTCGTTGTTGACCAGAATGGCGCCGAGAAGACCTCGTTCCGCTTCGACGTTGTGCGGCGCGGTGCGATAGGCTGGCGTTGCCGGATCAGGCGCAAGCTTCAGGATCTTCGAATCAGCCATGGCTTTTCGATTTTGACGGAGTTTTCGAGTATGGGGCACGCATAAAGCGCCGCTCAGGGCGGCGGAAGCATGCCGGCTTCCTTATGCCCGATTCTCACATCAACTCGAACGAAACTTGAGTCGAAAGCGCATCGAACTTGACGGTCGTCAGCGACGAACGGCCGGCACGAATCGGTTCACTCGCCCGCGATCTGAAGCCGCGGACGTTGTTTTCGCTCGGTGCCCCGCAGTTTGGCTTCACCGCGCGGGATATAGTCCCGCGTCATCGGTACGATGCCTTGCCTCCTGGTGATCTGGATCTGGAAATTCATCAGGTTCTGCTTGCGGAACGACATCTCCGAAGACGCCAGATAGAATTCCCACATCCGCGCGAACCGCTCGTCGTAAAGCCGCACCGCTTCCTCGCGCCGCGCCATGAAGCGCTCGCGCCAGGCCTTCAGCGTTTCCGCATAATGCAGGCGCAGGATTTCGATGTCGCAGACCAGAAGCCCGGCGCGTTCGATCGCCGGTAACACTTCCGACAGCGCGGGGATGTATCCGCCCGGGAAGATATACTTCGCGATCCAGGGATTGGTGATGCCCGGACCTTCGGAACGGCCGATCGAATGCAGCACCATCACGCCGTCGCGGTCGAGCAGTTCGGCGCAATGCTTGAAGAACGTATCGTAGTGATCGACGCCGACGTGCTCGAACATGCCGACCGAAACGATTCGATCGAAAGGTCCGGGCGTGTCGCGATAATCCTGGAGCAGGAACTTCGCCGATCGGTTGAGGTTTTTTTCCTCGGCGCGGGCTTTCGACACCAGAAGCTGTTCGGTCGACAGCGTGATGCCGGTGACGCGAGCGCCGGTCATTTCCGCAAGATAAAGACTGAGGCCGCCCCAGCCCGAGCCGATATCGAGTACGCTGTGGGTGGGCTCCATCAGAAGCTTGGCGGCGACGTGCCGCTTCTTCGCAAGCTGGGCGTCGTCGAGCGTCAGATCCGGAGTTTCGAAATAGGCGCAACTGTATTGTTTGTCGGCATCGAGAAACAGCGAGTAGAGGCGGCCGTCGAGATCGTAATGGCGCGCGACGTTGTTTCTGGACCGACCGCGCGGATTGAATTGCTGGATGTTGCGGACGAGATAGCGGAGCCACCATTGCAGCCTCGCCCAGCGCGGCATGACGTCGGGTTGATCGAGGATGATCGCGAGAAGGTCGGCGATCGATCCTCGTTCGACCGTCATCGTGCCGTCGGTATAGGCTTCGCCGAACGACATTTCCGGGTCGAGCAGAAGCTGCCGGGCGACCTCTTTCGTGGTCAGCCGCACCCGCACCGGTTCGCCGGTGCCGTCGCCGCACGTGAAGGTCATGCCGTTCGCGGTTACGAATGTGATCGAGCCGCGCTGAACAAACTGGTTCAGAAAAAACCGTAACAAACGGTCCATCGAAACCACCATTCATCACGAGGAGGCGCCAGCCGCCGTGGCTATGGGGGCTGACGCCCAGGTTCCATATAAAATAGTAATGCCGTGGAAACTGTTCCACCAATGCACTGATCGCAGGGCGGATATTCGGAATCGTGATCACGTGGTTGCGTTATTCTGCGCGCTTCCATTCGCAACGTAATTGGCTAAAAGGTGGGCCCGCCGCAGTCGCGGTGATTCCGCACCGGGAGAATGGGAATGTTGAGCCGAGCGCTCAGTCTAGCGACGGTGATGGTTGTGATCGTCGGTTTCACCGATCACGCATCCGCGCAAAACCTCGAGGCGGGCAAGTCGGCCGCGCAGATATTTTCGGGGAACTGCACCGCCTGCCATAAAGGCGCTCGCGGATTGCTCAGGACCGTAGCACCTGGATCGCTGCCGGGTTTCCTGCGCCAGCATTACACTACCGGCCCCGACATGGCCAAAATGCTCGCCGCCTATCTGATCTCCAACGGTGCGACCGACGAGCGCTACAGGGCGGAGACGCCGAGGCGGCATCCGGGCGATCTGAAACCGGAATCGGAGCCGAGCCGGGCCGAGCGTCGTCAGGGCCGGAAGCCGTCCCGCGAAGCGGAGCGGCCAAGCGCGGATACGTCCGCTCAGGATGAGCCGCGCGGCCGCAAGAGCCGGCGGCACGGCCGCCGTGCGCGACCCGAGACCGAGAATCCGGAGGCCGCGCGGCCGGCTTCGGAGGATTCCGTTACCGGCACGCGGGAGGCGGGCAAACCCGCAACCAGAAAAAAGCTGGGCAAGCGCGGCAAGCAGGCGCCGGACGAGTCGCCGAAAGCCGGCGCCGCCGGTCAGCCTCAAGACAATGCCGTCGAGAAACCGGAAACGGCGAAGGGCGCGCCATCCGCCGTAGAACCCGCCAAGGGAGAGACGAGTAAGGACGCAGCGTCCAAAACGGAAGCGCCGAAAGCGACAACTCCCAAGGATCAAGCGGCCGACGACAAAGCCGGCCCGGAGCAGGCGGGTAAGAAGACCGACGCAGTCAAGCCAGACGCATCCAATCCTGATCTGACCAATTCCGGGAGTGCCGGTACGGCCGAAACCAAGAATTCCGACGCAGGCAAATCGGCGGGGACCAAGCCCGAGGCGGCCAAGCCCGAGGCGGTCAAGCCTGAGGCGGCCAAGTCCGAAACGGGCGCATCCGATGCCAGCAAGCCGGTCGAGGCTGCGAGCCCCGGCGAGCCGAAGGCGGTTCCGCTGCGCGCCGATCCCGTTCCGGCGGTGACGCCGGCGCCGAAGGCCGGCGAGGGCGACGCGAAGCCGCCGTCCGAGGCCGCGAGTCCCACGCCGGCTCCCACCGGTGCTGCGGTTCCATCGTCGCCGTCGACTTCGGCTGAGCCGGCAAAGCCGGCGGCGTCTCCGAAGGAGCCATCCTCGCAGGCCGGGTCCACTACCTCATCCGAGTCGTCGTCAACTCCCGACGGATCGTCCGCGCCGACCTCGGAATAGAGAGCTTCGAATCAGAAGCTGAGGCTCTATGAGCATCTTCCGGTCTCGCCCGTTCTTCGCGCGAGCGTGGGGTTGAGGGAAGGGGCGAACCGATCGCTTCTTCGAGGTGTCTTGGTCGCCGTCAGATCAGCGAGACCAGGCCGCCGCCGAGGCGCTCCAGTCGCCCGGCCAGTTCCAGTTCAAGCAGGACGGTGCGTACGATCGCCGGCGAGGAATCCGCCATCCGGATCAAATCGTCGAGCCCGATCGGCATGGGGCCGAGCAGACCAATGATGCGCGCGCGGTCGCTCGCCACTGGCTCTTCGGTTTCGGGACCATCGTAATCCGGTTCTCCCGCAGGCAGGTCGATCGGCCGCCCCATGATCGGCCGCACGGCGTTGATGACATCGGACGCTTCCGTGATCAGCGTCGCGCCCTGCTTGATGAGATCGTTGGTGCCGGCGGCGCGGGGATCGAGCGGCGAACCCGGCACGGCGAAGACCTCGCGGCCTTGCTCGGCGGCGATACGGGCCGTGATCAGCGAACCCGAGCGATGCGCCGCCTCGATCACGACAACGCCGAGGGCGACGCCGGAGATCAGGCGGTTGCGCCGCGGAAAATCGCGGGCGCGCGGCACGTGCCCCATCGGCATTTCCGAAATCGCGCCGCCGTCTTCCAATACGGCCGCAAGCAGGTCCTCATGCTCGGACGGATAGATGCGATCATGGCCGCCGGCCAGCACCGCGATGGTGCCGCTCGCGAGGCTTGCGCGATGCGCAGCCTGATCGATGCCGCGCGCCAGTCCCGACGCGATGATGAAACCGGCTTCGCCGAGATCGTGCGCCAGCACCTGCGCGAACTTGTGACCGGCGCCGGACGCGTTGCGCGAGCCGACGATCGCAATCATCGGGCGCGCCATGACAGCGAGGTTGCCACGCACGCCGAGCAGCGGCGGCGCGTCGTCGATGGTCGTGAGGTGCGGCGGATAGCCGGCCTCGCCCGGCGCCAGCAGGCTGACGCCGATCCGCCGGGCGGCGGCCAACTCGTCCATTGCTTCGGCTTCGCCGCATAGCCGGGCCGGACGTGAAGCGCCCCCGCGTCGCGCCAGATCGGGCAGGCGGTTCAGCGCCTCACGGGCGCTGCCGAAATGATTCACGAGCGAACGAAAAGTCCGCGGCCCGACGTTTTCGGAGCGTATCAGCCGCAGCCAGTCGATTCGCTGCGCTTCGTTCAGCCGTCTGTCTGAATTCGCGATTTCCACGCCTGCCCCCAAGCTGCTGGAACATTTGCCCAACTTGGCTGCGGGGACAACCGTTGGATGCAGTCATCGTTATCGTCAGATTCACGGGACGAGACCAGCCCGGCAATGTGAGGTGCCTCACGGCCGCGGTCGGCGCATCGCATTATGCTTGTTGCTGCGTCGACGGGAGTCGTCGACCCAGGAATGGAGACGATCATGGACAACAGCATTCGCCAACTCGATATCGGGGAAATGAATACCGTCAGCGGCGGTATGAAGTGGACGCCGGTCAATAATCCCGACGTCATCGACGCTCGCGGCGGTCAATTCACCGCGTTGGGCCTCACCTTCACCGTTGACCTTGAGGGCAACATTACCAGCATCACCCCGCGATAGCTGGCTGTCTGCAAGTCTAGGCCTTCGCACCGATTTTGCCTTCGCTGCCAGCGATAAGACGGCTGATGTTCTCGCGGTGCTTGAACCAGAGCAGCATCGTCAGCACCGTGAACAGCAGCGCAAATTGCGGGTGTCCCAGCCCCCACAACAGCAGCGGGGTGGCGAGGCTGGCGAGCAGCGCTGACAGCGACGAATAACGCGTCGTGAACGCGACGAGCAGCCAGATCGCGCAGAAAGCCAGCGCTGCCGGCCAGAACAGGCCGAGCAGCACGCCAATATAGGTTGCAACGCCCTTGCCGCCGCGGAATTTGAGCCACACCGGAAACAGATGGCCGAGGAATGCGCCCAGCGCCGCGGCCATCGCTGCTCCCGGTCCCGAGAGAAGTCCTGCGACCGCCACAGCAACGGTGCCCTTCACCATGTCGCCAAGAAGCGTTGCCGCCGCGAGGCCCTTGCGCCCGGTCCGCAGCACATTGGTCGCGCCGATATTGCCCGAGCCGATCGAACGCAGGTCCTGCGTGCCCGCGATCCGCGTCAGGATCATTCCGAATGGAATCGAGCCGAGCAGATAGCCGAAAACGAAGGCAATCAGGCCGTTGGGAAACATCGCAAAGGGCTCCGGGCGTCAATGCCGCAGATGTAAACCATAGATCGGCATGGTCGCGCCACGGCAGATATTCAGATCGTCCGGAGTATCGAAATTCGACCGTAACGACCTGCGCGAGCAATGATTTTTGCAAGTTGCAACCAGCAGCGCCTTCTGCTTCTGACGGCATCAGAAGCGAGAGCTGTATGATTTTGATCTAACGCGGATTTTGTCGAGCGAATGGGCGCTTCCTCGTTCGAAACGCGATAGTGTTCAGACGTGCTCGAAAACGGTGCGGCCGCCGACGATGGTGCGGACGACGCGGCCCGAGAAGCGGGATTCGTCGAACGGCGTGTTCTTGGATTGCGATTTGAGATCGGCGGGATCGAGGATCCACGGCACGTCGGGATCGATCACGATCACATCGGCCGGCGCGCCCGGACGCAACGATCCGCCCGGCAGACCGAGCAACTCCGCCGGCCGCGTCGACATCGCGCGGATCAGCGTTTTGAAGTCCAATTCCGCATTGTGCACGAGCCGCAACGCCGCCGTCAGCATGGTCTCCAGCCCGATCGCGCCGGCCGCAGCTTCCGCGAACGGCAGGCGCTTGGTTTCCACGTCCTGCGGATTGTGATCGGACATCACGACGTCGACCAGCCCCGACGCCAGCGCCGCGACCAGCGCGCGGCGGTCGTCCTCGCTGCGCAGCGGCGGCGACAGCTTCAGAAACGTTCGATACGGACCGATATCGTTTTCGTTCAATGTCAGGTGATTGATCGAGGCGGATGCGGTGACAGAAAGCCCGGCGTCGCGCGCGCGATTGAGGATGTCGAGCGATTCCGCACAGGTCAGCGACGCCGCGTGGTAGCGGCCGCCGGTCAGCGCCACGAGCCGCATGTCGCGTTCCAGCACGATCGCCTCCGCGGCGGCCGGAATGCCCATCAGTCCGAGGCGGGCGGAATATTCGCCTTCGTTCATGACGCCTTCGCCGACCAGATGGGTGTCCTCGGTGTGATGGACGATCAGGGCGTCGAAGTCGCGGGCATAAGTCAGGGCGCGGCGCATCACCTGAGCGTTCATCACGCTGCGCGCGCCGTCGGTGAAGGCAACCGCGCCGGCCGCCTTCAGCAGTCCGATTTCGGTCATTTCCTTGCCGGCAAGCCCCTTGGTCAGCGCCGCCATCGGATGAATGTTGACGATCGCGGTATCCCGTGCGCGACGGAGCACGAAATCGACGGTCGCGGAATTGTCGATCACCGGCGAGGTATCGGGCTGGCAGACGATGGTGGTGATACCGCCGGCGGCGGCGGCGCGGCTCGCGGACGCGAAGGTTTCGCGATGGCCGGCGCCGGGTTCGCCGACGAAAGCGCGCATGTCGATCAGGCCCGGCGCGACGATCTTGCCGGCGCAGTTGATGACGTCGGTGCCTTCGGGCACGCCGGCGGCGCCGATGCCGCGACGCGCATCGCGAACGACGCCGTCGGAGATCAGCACGTCGCCGGGGGCATCGAGGTCGCGCGCAGGATCGACGATGCGGGCGTTGGCGAGCAGGACGGGGCGGCGATCTCTCACCATAACGTTACACCTTCGCCGTCATCCCGGGGCGCGAGCGCAGCAAAGCGAACCCGGAATCCAGATGAGTGGATTGCCGTTGCGCCCGGATTCCGGGTTACGGCCTTTGGCCGTCCCCGGAATGACGGGAAAGTTGCGGCCTCACGCATTCGGCAGGTTCCTCGCCAGCGCTTCGAGCACCGCCATCCGCACCGCCACGCCCATTTCAACCTGTTCGCGGATCAGCGACTGCGCACCGTCCGCCACGATGGAGTCGATCTCGACGCCGCGATTCATCGGTCCCGGATGCATGACCAGCGCGTCGGGCTTCGCATAAGCGAGCTTTTTCTGATCGAGCCCGAAATAGTGAAAATACTCCGACGTCGACGGCACGAACGAGCCGCTCATCCGTTCGCGCTGCAGGCGGAGCATCATCACAATATCGGCGCCGTCCAGCCCCTCGCGCATGTCGCGGGCGACTTCGACGCCCATGCGCTCGATGCCCGGAGGCAGCAGCGTGGAAGGCGCGACGACGCGCACGCGCGCACCCATGGCGTTGAGCAGGATGATGTTGGAGCGCGCGACGCGCGAATGCAGCACGTCGCCGCAGATCGCGACCAGAAGTCCTTCGAGACGGCCCTTGTTGCGACGGATGGTCAGCGCATCGAGCAGCGCCTGGGTCGGATGCTCGTGGGCGCCGTCGCCGGCGTTGATGACGGAGCCGTCGACCTTGCGCGCCAGAAGCTCCACCGCGCCCGAGGCGGAATGGCGCATCACCAGGATGTCCGGATGCATGGCGTTGAGCGTCATCGCGGTGTCGACCAGCGTCTCTCCCTTGCGGGTCGACATCGACGACACCGACATGTTCATCACGTCGGCGCCGAGCCGCTTGCCCGCGATTTCGAAAGAGGACTGGGTTCGGGTCGAGGCTTCGAAGAAAAGGTTGATCTGGGTGCGGCCGCGCAGCGAGGTGCGCTTCTTGTCGATCTGGCGGTTCAGTTCGACATATTCTTCGGAAAGGTCGAGCAGTCCGGTAATGTCGGCGGCGGAAAGGCCCTCGATGCCCAGCAAATGCCGGTGTCCGAGGACAAAGCTCGATTTCGGAGACGATGTCATTAAAGCCAGAGCTATAGGCAGAGTTTCCGGGCGGAGCAAGGTCGAATAGCGCTCGGGCGAGTTTTCCCCCGGTGAAGCTCGCTCAAGGTAAACGGAAAGCGGCTGTGATAACGCGTCCGTTCCGGCGTAAGGTTTGGACGGTCCCGGCGCTCGCGGAGGTTGATGCATGACACAGGCCTCTTTCGGAACCCATGAGGCGTTCAACCAGTCGCCGCCTTTCGAGGATATTGATCTGTTCGCGCTGGATCGCCCGCTGGCGGAGGCGGTGGCTGCGAACGGCGGAAAGGCCGCGGCGGTCGAGCTGTCCGGATTCGGCAGGCATTGGGGGTCGGCGGCAATGGCCGCGCGCGGCCGCCTCGCCAACGAGAATCCGCCGAAATTGCGGATGTTCGATGCGCGCGGCAACCGGCGCGACGAAGTGGAATTCCATCCGGCCTATCACGAACTGATGGCCCACAGCGCCCGCGCCGGACTCCACAATTCCACCTGGACCGTCGACGGCAAGCCGGCCGGCGGTGTTGCGGAGGTGGTTCGGGCCGCAAAATTCTACATGGCCGCGCAGGTCGAGACCGGACACCTCTGCCCGATCACCATGACCCGGGCCTCGGTGGCGGCGCTCGCTGCGCAGCCGGACGTGCTGGCGAAGGCAATGCCCGTGATCGCGACCCGGGCCTACGATCCGTCGTTTGCGCCATGGTGGAGCAAGCACGGCATGACGCTCGGCATGGGCATGACCGAGAAGCAGGGCGGCACCGACGTGCGCGCCAACCAGACCCGGGCCGCGCGCAACGGTGACACGTATCGCATCACGGGCCACAAATGGTTCATGTCGGCGCCGATGTGCGATGCATTCCTGGTGCTGGCGCAGGCCGATGGCGGGCTGACGTGCTTTTTCATGCCGCGCTTCCGTCCCGACGGCTCGGTCAACGCGATTCATTTTCAGCGGCTGAAGGACAAGCTCGGCAATCGATCCAACGCCTCTGCCGAGGTGGAATTCACCGAATCCTATGCCGAACGCGTCGGCGAGGAGGGCAAGGGCATCCGCACCATCATCCAGATGGTGCAGTTGACGCGGCAGGATTGCGCGATCGCCTCCGCGGGCTTGATGCGCTCCGGGCTGGCGCATGCGCTGCATCACGCCCGTCATCGCAGCGTGTTCCAGAAACATCTGGTCGATCAGCCGCTGATGCAGGCGGTGCTGTCGGACATGGCGTTGCATGTGGAAGCGTCGGTGGCATTGGTGATGCGGTTGTGTCGGGCGTTCGATGAAGCGCCGGCGGATGCGAAGGCGGCCGCGTGGATGCGGCTTCTGACGCCTGCGGTGAAATACTGGGTCTGCAAGAGCGCGCCGGGCCTCCTGTATGAGGCGATGGAGTGCCTCGGCGGCAACGGCTATGTTGAGGAGGGCGTTCTGGCGCGGCACTATCGCGAAGCGCCGGTCAACGCGATCTGGGAAGGCTCCGGCAACGTGATGTGCCTCGATGTGTTGCGTGTGCTGGCGCGCGAGCCGGAGGCGGCTGCGACCGTGCTCGAAGACTTCGTGGCTGATACCAAAGGCCTGCCCGGCGCTGCGGAAGCCGTGACGTTTCTTGCCAACACTTTCCGCCGGCCCGATGGCGAGCGGGCGGCGCGGCAGGCGGTTGAGACGCTGGCGCAACTGGCCGCGGCTGCGGCGCTCAACAGGACCGCGCCGGAGCAGGCGGCGCTGTTCGCGGCGACGCGCCTCAGGGGCAACCACGGGCGTATGTTCGGGACGGCCCAATTGTCCCTCGACGACAGCCGGCGACTGCTGGAGCGGGCGCTGCCGTGAGCGCCGACAACGATTCAGAACGGAGTATAGGGTCGTCGGGGCCGGGCTTGTCCGGCCATCCACGTCCTTGTGTTGCGAGGCTGCAAGACGTGGATACCGCGCACAAGGCCGGCAATGGCGAAGGGAAGGTCGATGACGTCTACTGAAGCGTCCATGTACCCAATTGTGGCGCCGCCGCCGATGCCTCCGCAACCGCGCCCGCCGCAAGCCTGGAAATTCATCGGCACCAGCCTGTGGGGCCTCGCGGTATTTGTCGCGATGTTTGCCGGGCAACTTTCGGTCCTGGCTTATTTCGTTCTGACCGATCCGGCGCCGTTCAGTTTCGACAAGGTCACGGAACACGCCGGAGACGGCCTGACTGTCGCGCTGTCGGTGGTCGCGGGACTGCCGATGGCCTTGCTGGCGCTGTGGATCCCAATCCGGCTCTCCGGCGTGTCGCTCGCAGACTATCTCGCGCTGCGCTGGATCTCGTGGCGGCATCTGCTGCTCGGCATTGCCGCTCTGGTCGCGCTCGTGTTGGGATGGGAAGGTGTGTTCTATGCGATGGGACACGAGACCTCGGCGGGATTCGTGGTGGATGTGCTGAATTCAGCGCGGGCCGAAGGCGCGCTATGGCTGCTGGTCATTGCAATCTGCGTTGTGGCGCCCGTTACCGAGGAGCTCCTGACGCGTGGCTTCCTCTATCGCGGATGGTCGGAGTCGGCCCTGCGGCCCGCCGGCGCCATCGTGCTGTCGTCACTGGTGTGGACCGCGATGCACCTGCAATACGACCCGTTCTTCTTCGCCGAGGTCTTCTCGATCGGACTGCTGTTCGGCTACCTGCGCTATCGCAGCGGCTCGATTTTGCTGACCGTGATCCTGCATGGCCTCAACAATCTCGCGGCGACACTGCAGACGTTGTGGATCGCCGGTCATTCATGAGGCTCCGCCCATGAGACGCCGCCACGCGCTCAGTCCCGACCGGAAGACCGCCGCTGCGCCGCTAGCCGGTCGAGCGCTCCCTGCAAGATGAAAATCGCGGCATGCTCGTCGATGACCTTGGCGCGCCTGGCGCGGCTCATGTCCATACCGATCAACTCGCGTTCGACGGCGGCCGTCGACAGCCGCTCGTCCCACAACCCGATGGCGAGATCGGTGAGCTTCGCCAGATTGCGCGCGAAGGCGCGAGTCGACTGCACGCGGGGCCCTTCGCTGCCGTCCATGTTGATCGGCAGCCCGAGCACGAAACCGACGGCGCTGCGTTCGCCCGAAATCGCCAGCAGCCGGGCCGCATCCGCGGTAAACGCCGTGCGCTGAATGGTCTCGACGCCGGTGGCGAGGCGACGATCCGGATCGGACACCGCCACGCCGATGGTCTTGGTGCCGAGGTCGAGCCCGACCAGGGCACCGCGTTGCGGCCAGTGCATGGCGGCTTCGATCAATGGCAGGACTGTGGCGGGCATCGTCTCGCATAACATGCGCGCGACAGGCATGGCAAAAAATGCTCAAGCGCCGGGCCGACGATCGATAGCCGCCGTGTGTGCCGGTATGCTAAGGCGCAGACCGATAACCCTATCGCGAATGAGAAGACCATGTGGCCGGACCGCAGACTGATCGATCTTTTCGGCATCGAGTTTCCCATCGTTCAGGCCCCGATGGCCGGCATCATGGATACCGAACTCGTTATCGGTGCTGCCGAGGGCGGCGCGTTGGGGTCGTTGCCGTGCGCGATGCTCTCGCCAGACAAGGCCCGCGAGCAGGTCGGCATCGTCCGGCAGCGGGTCAAGGCGCCGGTCAACATGAATTTCTTTGCCCATCGCGCGGTTGCCGCCGATCCACAACGTGACGCCCAATGGCGGATGAGGCTCGCCTCCTATTATAGAGAGTGCGACCTCGATCCGTCGGCGCCGACCGCGCCCGCGAGCCGCGCCCGGTTCGACGCGGCGATGTGCGACGTCGTCGAGGAGGTGAAGCCGGAAGTGGTCAGCTTCCATTTCGGACTGCCGGACAAGCCGCTGCTCGATCGGGTGAAAGCGACCGGCGCTGTCGTGGTCGGTTGCGCCACGATCGTGCGCGAGGCGGTCTGGCTTGAGGAAAACGGCGTTGATGCCGTCATCGCGCAGGGCGCGGAGGCGGGCGGTCACCGCAGCATGTTTCTGACCGACAACATCGCGGCGCAGCCCGGCCTCTTCGCACTGGTGCCGCAAATGGCGGATGCGGTGCGCGTGCCGATCATCGCGGCCGGCGGTGTCGCCGATGGCCGAGGCATCGCTGCCGCGTTCGCGCTTGGCGCGGCAGGCGTGCAAATCGGCACGGCCTACCTTCGCTGTCCTGAATCCAGGGCGTCGGCATTGGGTCGGGCTGCTCTCGCGGCCGCGGGCGACGACTCCACCGTCATCACCAATGTCATGACCGGGCGCGCGGCGCGCGGGATAGCCAACCGGGCGATGCGCGAAGTGGGACCGGTCTCGCCGGATGCGCCGGCGTTTCCGCACGCGGCCGCGGCTTTCGCGCCGCTCAGGGTGGCCGCCGAGAAGAAGGGTAAGACCGATTTCACCAACCTCTGGGCCGGACAGGGGGTTCGTCTTGGCCGAGAGATGCCGGCGGCGGAACTCACGCGCGCGCTGGCGGGGGATGCGTTGAAGCGGTTGAGCGCCTTGTAAGTTGTAGGAGGAACAGGGCGCGGTTGCAGCGCGAAAGCCGGGTCTGCTATAGGTCGTAAGACTTATCAGGTGGCAACACCTGAACAATAAATCCCTGCGAGGCCTTTAAAATATGTCTGTCGATGCCGCTACCGTCCGCCGTATCGGACACCTCGCGCGGATCGCGATCAGCGACGCCGAGGTTCCTGCGCTTCAGGTCGAACTGAATGCGATCCTCGCATTCGTCGAGCAGTTGCAGGAATTGAATGTCGACGGCGTCGAACCGATGACATCGGTGATGCCGATGACGATGAAAAAGCGGGCCGATGTGGTGAGCGACGGCGACATCGCCGACAAGATTATCGCCAATGCGCCGGTGACGGATGACCATTTCTTTCTGGTGCCGAAGGTCGTCGAATAACAGGTTGTGAGCCCATGTGTCTGCTGTGTAACGATGAGAAGATCTATCGGACCTATATGGATCACCTCGATGCGTTGAAGCGCCGGGGAGAGACTGCGGATCCCGACAAGGCATTGGACGCCGTCTTCGAGCAGTTCCAGGCGGAAGAAAAGGTTCGCGCCGCCGACCCCCGAAACGACAGGACGCTGTCGCCTTTTTTTTGCAGCGCGGTTGATAAATGACGGATTTGACGTCGCTCACGCTGGCCGAGGCCCGTGATGGTCTCGCGACCAAGTCGTTCACCGCGATTGAACTGACCGACGCGCATCTCGCGGCGATCGAGCGGGCGCGCGTGCTCAATGCCTATGTGCAGGAGACGCCGGAGCGGGCGAGAGCGATGGCACGCGAGGCCGACGCGCGGATTGCCGCGGGGGCGGGCGGGCCGCTCAATGGCATTCCGCTCGGCGTCAAGGACCTGTTCGCGACGGAAGGCACGCGGACCACGGCATGTTCGCAAATTCTCGACGATTTCAAGCCGCCTTATGAATCCACCGTGACATCGCGGCTCTGGCGCGACGGCGCCGTGATGCTCGGAAAACTCAATAACGACGAATTCGCGATGGGCTCGTCGAACGAAACCTCGCACTTCGGTCCGGTGCTCAATCCATGGCGGCGACAGGGGTCGGACGCGAAGCTGGTCCCCGGCGGTTCGTCGGGCGGGTCGGCCTCGGCTGTGGCGGCCGGACTGTGTCTTGGCGCGACTGCGACCGACACCGGCGGCTCGATCCGTCAGCCTGCCGCCTTCACCGGTACCGTGGGCATCAAGCCGACCTATGGACGCTGCTCGCGCTGGGGCATCGTCGCGTTCGCGTCGTCGCTCGATCAGGCCGGGCCGATCGCGCGCACCGTGCGCGACACCGCCATCCTGCTGCGTTCGATGGCCGGCCACGACCCGAAGGATACGACCTCAGTCGATCGTGACGTGCCGGACTATGAAGCCGCGGTCGGCAAATCCGTGAAGGGGATGAAGATCGGCCTTCCCAGGGAATATCGGCTCGAGGGCATGCCCGCCGAGATCGAGAGGCTGTGGACGCAGGGCGCCGAGTGGCTGAAAGCCGCGGGCGCCGAACTGGTCGAGGTCTCGCTGCCGCATACGAAATACGCGCTGCCCGCCTATTACATCGTGGCGCCCGCCGAGGCGTCGTCAAACCTCGCGCGCTACGACGGCGTTCGTTACGGCGCACGCGCCGAGGGTCGCAACATTGTCGAAATGTACGAGAATACGCGCGCCAAAGGCTTTGGCGCGGAGGTCCGCCGTCGTATCATGATCGGCACCTATGTCCTGTCCGCAGGTTATTACGACGCCTATTACCTTCGCGCACAAAAGGTTCGCACCTTGATCAAGAAGGACTTCGAGGATTGCTATGCGGCGGGCGTCGATGCAATCCTGACTCCCGCGACGCCGACCGCCGCCTTCGGAATTGGCGAGAAAGCCGGCTCCGATCCGATCGAGATGTATCTCAACGACGTCTTCACGGTGACGGCGAACATGGCTGGACTGCCGGGTATTGCCGTGCCTGCGGGCAGGGACGCTCACGGCCTGCCGCTCGGACTGCAACTGATCGGCCGTCCGTTCGACGAGGAGACGCTCCTCTCGCTTGGCGAGATCGTGGAGCAGGCGGCAGGACATTTTACGCCGGAGGTGTGGTGGTGACACCGGATGCTTTCAAGGCCAGCCTGACGAGCGCGGAGCCGCCGCAGGGCGTTTCGGCCCCGCTTGCCGCGTTGTGGTGGGCCGCCAAGGGCGACTGGAACAAGGCGCACGTCACCGTGCAAAACAAGCTGGGCACGGAGGCCGCCTGGGTGCACGCTTATTTGCATCGGCTCGATGGACGCGAGATCAGCAATGCCGCCTACTGGTATCGCCGCGCGGACAAGCCGTTTGCGAAAAGCTCGTCCGAGGACGAGTGGAACCAGATCGTCGCGGAGTTGCTGGCCGGCGCGAGCGGCTAGACGCGTCGGGCAGAGGCCGTTCGTCACGGGCGGACTGTCCGGCCATGTGCATCGGGCAGCGATATCGGCAGGGGCGATTGCACGATCATGCGTTCAGCATTTGTCATCATCGGATTGTGCGCGATACTGCTCGGTTGCGCGTCGATCCAGAATGCGCCGGTCAACCAGCCGGGCAGCAGCGCCGATCTCGCGGGCCAGCTTCACGAAAACTTCGAGGAGCGGACGGCCGCCGACGACGATCTGGTCGGCCTGTCGTTTTCAGGGGGCGGAACGCGGGCGGCAGCCTTTTCGTTCGGCGTGCTGGAAGAATTGGCGCAAATACCGGCGCGCGGCGGCGGCGGCGTGTCGATGCTCGATCGCATCGATTTCATTTCCGGCGTGTCGGGTGGCTCGGTTACCGCGGCGTATTTCGGGTTGCGAAAGCGCGCGGCCCTTGCCGACTTCCGCGAAAGATTTCTGCTGCGCAACGCGGAGGAGGGTCTGCAGACCGACCTCAATCTTGCCACGCTCGGCAAGGCATTTGCCGGCGGCATCAATGATGCCAGCGGTTTGCCGCGCTGGCTCGATGCCAATCTGTTTCATGGCGCGACCTTCGCCGATCTTCGAAGGACGGTGCGTCCGCGGGTCTGGATCAACGCTTCAGACATCTACAATCGCACGCCGTTTGTTTTCGGCGTGACCGCGTTCAGCGCGATGTGCAGCGACCTCGGATCCTATCCGCTGGCGAACGCGGTGGCGGCGTCGGCCGCGGTGCCCGTTGCGTTCGCGCCGGTGGTGATCCAGACCTTTCCGGGCCGGTGCAAGGATCCGCTGCCGGCCTGGATCGTGAAAGCGCGCGACAACCGCAACGCGCCTCCGATGCTGAGCGCGTTTGCAAAAGCGGTCAGCCGCTATCACGACGGCGAAATCCCCTACATCAAGCTGCTCGACGGCGGGCTGGTCGACAATTACGGCTTGTCCGGCTTCACCATCGCGCGGCTGTCGGCGAGCACGCCCTATGAACCGCTGTCGCCCAGTCAAGCCGTCAAAATTCGCCGCGCATTGTTTCTGGTGATCGACGCAAAGACCGGCGTCGCCGGCAACTGGATCAACACCGTGGAAGGCCCGAGCGGCGTCGACCTGGTGAAGGCGGCGGCGGACACCGCGATCGATGCCAGCGTCGGCGCCGGCTATACCGCCTTCGAGCGAACCATGGGCGACTGGCAGGCGGCGCTGATCCGCTGGCGCTGCGGCCTGTCGGCGGCCGACCGCGCCCGTTACGGCGCGCGCCCGGGCTGGAATTGTCACGATTTGAAATTGTTCGTCGGACGGATCGGCTTCGATCAACTCGATCCCACGCGCGCCGCGCGCCTGGAGACCGTTCCGACCCGCTTCCATTTGCCGCCGCAGCAGGTCGACGACGTGATCGCCGCCGGGCGCGATGCGTTGCGGGCGAGTCCCACCTTCCGCGCGTTTGCCGGCAGCATGTGAGCGAACGCAAGCGGCCCGACTTAATTGATCCGGGCGGGGGTTTTCCCGTCGCAGTCTCCGGGGTAAAAGCCGCGCATGAACGCACCTGTCAAACCATCGAACCTGATCAAGGGCGCCACCGGCGAGTGGGAGATGGTGATCGGGCTCGAAGTCCACGCCCAGGTCACATCCAACGCAAAGCTGTTCTCCGGCGCGTCGACCGCCTTCGGCGGCGAGCCCAACAGCCACGTCTCGCTGGTCGATGCGGCGATGCCCGGAATGCTGCCGGTCATCAACGAGGAATGCGTTCGTCAGGCGGTGCGGACCGGATTGGGACTGAACGCCCGGATCAACCTGCGCTCGGTGTTCGACCGCAAGAACTATTTCTATCCCGACCTGCCGCAGGGTTATCAGATCAGCCAGTACAAGTCGCCGATCGTCGGCGAGGGCGAGGTGGTGGTCGACCTGGCCGATGGCGCGAGCATCACGGTCGGAATCGAGCGGCTGCATCTCGAACAGGACGCCGGCAAGTCGCTGCACGACCAGCACGCCGACATGAGCGCGATCGACCTGAACCGCTCCGGCGTGGCGCTGATGGAAATCGTCTCCAAGCCCGACATGCGTTCGTCGGAGCAGGCCAGGGCCTATGTGACGAAGCTGCGGACGATCCTGCGCTATCTCGGCACCTGCGACGGTGACATGGAGAAGGGCAGCCTGCGCGCCGACGTCAACGTCTCGGTGCGCCGGCCCGGCGAACCGTTCGGCACCCGCTGCGAGATCAAGAACGTCAACTCCATCCGCTTCATCGGTCAGGCGATCGAACACGAGGCGCGACGCCAGATCGGCATCCTTGAGGACGGCGGCAGCATCGACCAGGAAACCCGCCTGTTCGATCCCGACAAGGGCGAGACCCGCGCGATGCGCTCCAAGGAAGAGGCGCACGACTATCGCTATTTCCCGGACCCCGACCTGCTGCCGCTGGAATTTTCGCAAGACTTCGTCGAGGCGCTGAAGGCCGACCTGCCGGAATTGCCCGATCAGAAGAAGACGCGCTTCATCGGTGACTTCGGCCTGACGCCATATGACGCCGCCGTGCTGGTCGGCGAACATGAGAGCGCCAACTTCTATGAGGCGGTGCTGGCGGGGCTTGCGAACGCGCGCCGCGACGGAAAGCTGGCCGCCAACTGGGTGATCAACGAACTATTCGGACGGCTTAACAAGGAAAGCCGGAGCATCGCGGAGTCGCCGGTATCGGCATCGCAGCTCGCCGCGATCGTCGACCTGATCGGCGAGGGGACCATTTCCGGCAAGATCGCCAAGGATCTGTTCGAGATCGTCTGGACCGAAGGCGGCGACCCGCGGGCGCTGGTTGAAGCGCGCGGGATGAAGCAGGTCACCGACATGGGTGCGATCGAGAAGGCGGTCGACGATATTGTCGCCGCTAATCCCGACAAGGCCGCGCAGGTTCGCGACAAGCCGCAGATGATCGGCTGGTTCGTCGGTCAGGTGATGAAGGCATCAGGCGGCAAGGCGAACCCGCAAGCCGTGAATGATCTGCTCAAGACCAAGCTCGGTCTGTAGTCAGTAGCCGTCATCCGCCCGGTTGCCGTCGATCGGCGCTTCAATGCCGTGCGTGTCTGCATGTGTGTCAGTCTGTCGGCATGGCGCGACGATGCGATGCGTGCTGGTCTGGCGCGTGGCCCGCATTGTCCGAAGGAGGCGGGATGCGGAGCGAGACGTCGGGCGATGCCGCGCTCCGTTTGCGCGTTGAAATTGCAGTCGCGGGTGCGTGCGTGATGCGCCGACATCACGCTGCAATGGGGTTCACGATAGCTGGTTTGGTTTTGCGAATCGGATTTGACGATTCGCAAAAAGCGCACCTTCACGAGCACCGAATGGCAGCTTCCGGGATTTCCGTGAAAATATTTTTGTTGCCAAAAGTTGCGACTCGGAGTCCGTGCTGTGACGATCTTCACCGGCACGGCGACTCGGCGCCGTGTATCACGCGCGACTGTCACCATATTTCGAAATGCAGAATGCTGCTGCGGCACAGCCGCTTCCTGAAATATTGACATTCGCCGATGCAGGTTTTTAGCGGATTACTTGCGCCGTTCGTCGCTGAATCCGTGCATCATCCTGAAACGCGTCGTCACTGCGAGGGCATTGGTCCGTCAACACTTCCTTAAGTGGGACACTGTTTTTTTCAATGTGTTGGTGTATTCGAAGGATGTGCATTTCGATTCCCGGGTGCACGCAGCGACTAAGCCATCTCACTAACCCTGGAGGGCAACATGGCCAAGAAGGCGAAGAAGGCAAAGGCGAAGAAGGTCAAGAAGGCGAAGAGCGCAGTGAAGAAGACTGCGAAGAAGACCCGCAAGGTCGCCAAGAAGAAGAAGTAATCTCGCGTTGTGGAATCGCCGGCAGACGCCGGCGACGTCGCAGGAGCCGAAGAGAGTTTGTTTCCAAGAGCAGATTTTCAATCCAGGCTCCGATCGACGAGAGAGGGTGTCGGCGAGACATCAGGTCAAACGGTCGGATCGTCTGTCCCGGGAGTCCCGTGACAACCGGTCCGAAGGAAGATCACGATGGACTTCATCGGCGGTCTTCGTTCGATGCGGATCTCAAATGTCCGCAGTCACCAGCGGCCTCGGCTGCGGTGAGAGTTGGTCCTGACGTGTTCACCGACGCCCTCGTCCTGCCGCCGGCGTGGCTCAGCCCCGGTGGTGCCGTTTCCCATCATTTTTTGGATTCGATGCCGCGATCGCGGCTTTCACGGCGTTACCCGCTCGGCGCCTTGCCTCGGGTACGGCCGGCTGTGGCGATGGTTACCGGTTTGCCAAGCACGACGGTAAACCGAATTCCGTGAAACCACGAAAGTCCCGGTAAAATAAGGGCTTTTTTCCTTCCGTATATTGTCCCCATACGGAGCGTTCACGTTCGATTCATCGCGACGCTTAAACTGCTCTTCAAATTTTACCGCCATGGTCTGCGCGTCTGGACGGCACGCCGGCGAACGGCGGTCAGGACCAGCGGGGCGACAACAAGTGGATGGGGCCGCGCTCGAAACAGGGCGGTTATAAAAAGGAACAGAGGGATGTTTCAGGGGCATATCGATTTCGACACAGCCGCGCCGGTGAGGGGCGACACCATTCAGAATATTCTGTTCGAACGTGGCTTGTATTGGGCGAGCGGCCGGGCCGGTCTGGTCGACCTTGTGGCCGCGCATAAATGGTTCAACCTTGCGGCGCTCAAGGGTCACACCGACGCGGTCGCGATGCGCCGGGAAGTTGCCGCATTGATGTCCGAGGCTGAGATCGTCGCGGCGCAGCGCGACGCGCGGGCCTGGATGACCGTGCATTGATCCGCTCTCGGACGATCCGGCCGGCAAGCTCCGCTCGAAATGTAGTGTCGTAACGAGAGCTGGTTCGGCTTGATCCTGGCTGTAGCCCGGCGCCATGCTTCGTCCCCGTCGCTATCGCGACAAGGGACTCGCATTGTTCTCGTGCAGCGACCCGCTTGAGTCGCATCTTTTAAGCGGGGCAGGCGCCCTGCAGGACGCCGGTCGCCTGACCGTAGAAACCGGCAGCTCCTGCTGAGTTCCCCAGCGAGTTCAGGATGTCGCCGACCGAAATGTAAATCTTGCTCACGGCAATCGCAGTCCGGCAGTCCATACCGCCGGCAACTGTCTCGAGATCGGTGTCGTTCAGTTCGCGCATTTCGATGTTCATGTCTCTCTCCTGTTTGAAGGAGGGGACCATCCCCTCGTGATCAACGGTGGCAGGAGTACGACGCGCCGATCTTCATCGCTGTGATGGATGTCACAAAGCGGATAGGGCACCCGCGAGGTTCGATCGTTGCCGACCTGAAATCTGACTTGGCAGCCGCTCTATATATAAATGCCGAACGAGTGGCCGAGCGCTCTTGCCAACGAGAAGCCGGCACGGGTCAATGTCCCGTTGTTGTAATTCTGATCCCACTGGTTGATCACAACCAGCGCGATTGCCAATGCGAAAATCATCCTCATGACGGTAGGTTGACACCAGAGTCTTAAGATTAAATTAGGAGAATCCCACACCCGATGTGTGTGCGGGCACGGCGCGGGCCGCACGGGCGACAACGGCGGTCCATACCGGCTGGCAATGGCTAACCGACCTGCGACCCGCGTCACGCTTACCGCCGACGTCCCTGCGGGTTAAAAGAGGAAGTGATGAAAACTTGTCTCGCGCTTGTCTTTGCCGCAGCTTTACCAAATCTGGCCCTGGCCGAAGTTCCCTGCGCGGGCGGTTCGCCGGACATGTTCAAATTCGTGAAATGGGATTTGAAAACGGTTGCTCCCGAAACGACGGAAGTAACCCTTACGGTTCACAATGCGACAAACCAGAATTTCAAGGACTCGGAAATCAAGATCAGGTGGGGCGAATGGCACCAATTCTTTTTCAAACTCAAAACGCTCGCCCGAGCCAATAGCGATATCACTTTCATGAATCCGTTTGGCATGCCGGCCCGAGATGCCAAGATGCTGCAAACCCTGACGCCGACGCTGTGTACCGTACAGACCCACGACGAAAGCGGTAACAAGAAGAATTATGACTGAAGCGAATTCGGAACGCTGCAATCTGGGTTTGGGACCGCGGGACACACTTGCCACATGCACACACGACCAAGCAGCATCAACGGCAATTCGATTATTATCCGAGCGCGATGACGGCAACGACTTTTGAAATGAAAGAGGCCGCCCGTTGAAGCGGCCCTTTTAAATAAGGGAAAACAGTATTTCAAAAACGATACCGAGGGCGATGCCGAACCATAAAGATCGGTAGGCGAGCCAGCCGACTGATGCGCCAACACATGCCGCTGGTATCAGCCCCCAGAGAAACCCGTTGTCGTAGCGGCCAATAAAGACCAACTCCGTCAGGAAGAACACGAAGATCGTCAGGACGACGCCAAGTGCTAGACGTGATTTTTCGTCTTGTGCGCGCTCGGTCTCATTCATTTCCCAAACGTAATTAGGACAATCACTCCGTCAACTTAGGACGCTTGGGCTTCAAATACGGACGGTACTCCCCGCACGAAAAGAACATATTGCGAACCGAGAACAAATAGGGTACATTAGTTCCATCATATCCCAACGGCGCCGTTCGTTGTCCCGTCTGCGAATCCCGTTCATAAGGAGCCCGGCCCATGTCCCAAGCTGCCCTGCGTATCGTCGAAGGATCCTCCATGGATAAGTCGAAAGCCCTGTCCGCCGCGCTCTCCCAGATCGAGCGTCAGTTCGGCAAGGGCTCGGTGATGAAGCTCGGCAAGAACGACAAGTCGATGGACGTCGAGGTGATTTCCTCGGGTTCGCTCGGGCTCGACATCGCGCTCGGCGTCGGCGGCCTGCCCAAGGGACGCATCGTGGAGGTCTACGGTCCGGAGTCCTCGGGCAAGACCACGCTGGCGCTGCATGCGGTTGCCGAGGCGCAAAAAAAGGGCGGTATCTGCGCCTTCATCGACGCCGAGCACGCGCTCGATCCGGTCTATGCCCGTAAGCTGGGCGTCAATGTCGACGACCTCCTGATCTCGCAGCCCGATCACGGCGAACAAGCGCTCGAAATCGCCGATACGCTAGTGCGCTCCGGCGCGGTGGACGTGCTGATCATCGATTCGGTTGCGGCGCTGGTGCCGCGCGCCGAGCTTGAGGGCGAAATGGGCGACGCGCTGCCCGGACTGCAGGCGCGGTTGATGAGCCAGGCCCTGCGCAAGCTCACCGCCTCCATCAACAAGTCCAACACCATGGTGATCTTCATCAACCAGATCCGCATGAAGATCGGGGTGATGTACGGCTCGCCGGAAACCACCACCGGCGGCAACGCGCTGAAATTCTATGCCTCCGTGCGCCTCGACATTCGCCGCATCGGCGCGATCAAGGAGCGTGACGAGGTCGTCGGCAACCAGACCCGCGTCAAGGTGGTGAAGAACAAGCTCGCGCCGCCCTTCAAGCAGGTCGAGTTCGACATCATGTACGGTGAGGGCATCTCCAAAATGGGAGAGATCCTCGATCTCGGCGTCAAGGCAGGCATCGTCGAAAAATCCGGCGCCTGGTTCTCCTATGACAGCCAGCGCATGGGGCAGGGACGCGAGAACGCGAAGGCGTTTTTACGGGCCAATCCCGACATCACTGCCAAGGTCGAAATGGCGATCCGGCAGAATTCGGGACTTATCGCCGAGCAGATTCTGGCCGGCAGCCCCGAGCGTGATGATGACGATGAGGAGCCGGCCGAGGACTGAGGCTGGTCGGCTGGGTCATTTCCGGGACGCGGGCTCATGCAGCCCGGGTACGGTGCGATCCGCAAAGACGGGAATCCTTTGCGGAAGCGTCTCGCGCCTCTCGGAAGTAAACGGGCGCTGTGGATGTTGAGTTGCCGACATCCCCAGCGTCCGTTTTTGTTTTTGATTACCCTCAACCGATACCCAAACAGGACATCCCGAGCGCGCAACGGCTTTGCTCCCACTCCGTGGTCGACCGGAAAGTTTTTTGCAAGCGCAGGTGAAGCGCGAGAGCGGCCGTGATCCGCGAAAGCGGAGTACCCGGTAAATCATATTGGGCTCGCCGCCGGCCGGGCGCGCTTCGGTTACTGCATCGTCTGCTTTCGCGGACGATGTCGCTTCATTTTCAGCTCGAACGGTTCGAGCGAAGCATGTCCTGGGTTTGACCCGAGGTTGGGCGCTGGTTCGCCTGAAGAAAACGCGTCAATTCAAAAACGCAGAGCCTCGCTTCTGATTTCCATCAGAAGCGAGGCCTTCGAATCTTGGATAGCGACGATTACTCCGCGGCCTCGGCGTAATCTTCCAGCGGCGGACAGGAACAGACAAGATTGCGATCGCCGTAGGCGTTGTCGACTCGTCCGACTGGCGACCAGTATTTATCCGAGCGCGATGTGTCGGCCGGGAAGCAGCCCTGGGCCCGGCTGTAGGGCCGCGACCAGTTATCCTCGGCGATATCGTGCACCGTATGCGGCGCGTGGCGCAGTGGCGAGGCCTCGACACTCCAGCGTCCGGCCTCGATCTCGGCGATCTCGTTCCGGATCGCGATCATGGCGTCGCCGAATCGATCGAGCTCCGCTTTCGTCTCCGATTCGGTCGGCTCGATCATCAGCGTTCCCGGCACCGGAAAACTCATGGTCGGGGCATGGAAGCCATAGTCGATCAGCCGTTTGGCGATATCGTCGACGGTGACGCCGGTTTTGGCTTTCAGCGCGCGGGGATCGATGATGCATTCATGCGCGACGCGGCCCTTCACGTTGCGGTAAAGTACCGGAAAGTGCGGATCGAGGCGCTGCGCAATATAGTTGGCGTTGAGGATCGCGACTTCGGTCGCCCGAGTCAGGCCTTCGCTGCCCATCATCAAAATGTAGATGTAGGAGATGGTCAGGATCGAGGCCGAGCCGAACGGCGCGGCCGAGACCGGTCCGACCGCGGAGGGTGTTGCGCCATCGGTTGCGGGATGGCCGGGAAGGAAGGGCGCGAGATGCGCTTTCACGCCGATCGGGCCCATGCCGGGGCCGCCGCCGCCATGAGGAATGCAGAAGGTCTTGTGCAGGTTGAGGTGGCTGACGTCGGCGCCGTAATCGCCGGGCCGCGACAGCCCGACTTGTGCGTTCATATTGGCGCCGTCGAGATAAACCTGACCGCCATGGCCGTGCACGATGTCGCAGATGTCGCGGATGCGCTCTTCGAACACGCCGTGCGTCGAGGGATAGGTGATCATGATCGCAGCGAGGCGATCGGCGTGCTGCGCCGCTTTGGTCCTGAGATCGTCGACATCGACGTCGCCACGCGCATCGCATGCCACCACCACGACCTCCATGCCGGCCATATTGGCGGAGGCGGGATTGGTGCCGTGCGCGGAGGAGGGGATCAGGCACACCGTGCGATTGCTGTCGCCGCGCGCCGCGTGATAGCCGCGGATCGCCAGAAGCCCGGCATATTCGCCCTGCGCGCCGGAGTTCGGTTGCAGCGAGATCGCATCGTAGCCGGTGATGTCGAGCAGCCATCGTTCGAGTTGTTCGAACAGCGCGTAATAGCCCTCCGCCTGCTCGGACGGCGCGAACGGATGCAGGCTTGCGAATGCCGGCCACGTCAGCGGAATCATTTCCGTGGTGGCGTTGAGCTTCATCGTGCAGGACCCGAGCGGAATCATCGCGCGATCGAGCGCGAGATCGCGGTCGCTGAGCTTTCGCATGTAGCGCAGCATCTCGGTTTCGGAGCGGTGCGCGTGAAACACCGGATGGGTCAGATAGGATGTCCTGCGCCCGAGTTCGGCAGGCAGCAGTTCGGAAGCGTGTGGTTCGACGTCGGCATAGGACAACGCGCCGCCAAACGCCCGCCACACCGCTTCGACGATCTCCGGCGTGGTGAGCTCGTCGAGCGCGATGCCGAGCGTGCCGTCGGCATTGATCCGCAGGTTGATGCCCTGGCTGAGCGCACGGATGACGATCTCGTCCTGTCGGTCGTCCGCCTTCACGATCAGCGTATCGAAGGCTGCGCCGTTGAGCGGCGCGAAGCCGAGCCGCGTCAGGCCGGCCGCCAGCGTCGCGGTATGCCGATGTACGGTGCGCGCGATCTGCGCCAGCCCCGCGGGACCGTGATAGACCGCATACATCGAGGAAATTGCCGCCAGCAGCACCTGCGCGGTGCAGATGTTGGAGGTGGCCTTCTCGCGGCGGATGTGCTGCTCGCGGGTCTGCAGGGCGAGTCGATAGGCCGGTGCTCCGCGCGAATCCACGGAGAGGCCGACGATGCGGCCGGGCAGCAATCGCTTCAGCGCGTCGCGCACCGCCATGTAGGCCGCGTGCGGCCCGCCATAGCCCATCGGCACGCCGAAACGCTGCGCCGATCCGACTGCAACGTCGGCGCCGAGCTCGCCGGGCGAGGCCAGCAGCGTCAGCGCCAGCAGGTCGGCCGCGATCACTGCGAGGCCGCCCTTGGCCTTGATGGCGGCGATGGCCGGACGCAGATCGCGCACCGCTCCGGACGTGCCGGGATATTGCAGTACCGCGCCGAACACGTCCGCTTTGTCGAGATCGTGCAGCGGATCGCCGGTGATGAGCGTCCAGCCGAGAGGTTCAGCGCGGGTGCGCAGCACCGCCAGCGTCTGCGGATGCACTTCGTGATCGACGAAGAACGCTTTCGTTTTCACCGTCGACGCGCGCTCGGCCAGCGCCATCGCTTCAGCCACCGCGGTCGCCTCGTCGAGCAGCGAGGCGTTGGCGACGTCGAGTCCGGTGAGGTCGCAGATCATGGTCTGGAAATTGAACAGCGCTTCCAGCCGTCCCTGGCTGATTTCCGCCTGATAGGGCGTGTACGCCGTATACCACGCCGGATTTTCCAGGATATTGCGCTGGATCACCGTCGGCAGGATCGTGCCGGAATAACCTTGTCCGATCAGCGAAGTGAAGGCCTGGTTTCCCGCGGCGAGTTCCCGCATGTGCGCCAGCACTTCGACTTCGCTCAGGCCTTCGCTCAAGCCTTCGCCGAGATCGAGCGGCGCGCTCTGCCGGATCGCGGGAGGCAGCGCCTCGTCGATCAGCGCTGCCAGGCTCTTTGCGCCGACGGTGCCCAGCATCGCGTCGATATCGCGCGGCGACGGGCCGATATGGCGGTGCGCGAAGGTGGTGGCGGGCTCTTCACGGACGGTCATCGAAATGCTCCTCGATGCAAAAATTGAACGGCTTGCGTCATGGCCGGGCTTGACGAAAAAAGCTCACGCGGTGTGCGCCTTGTAGGCGGCCTCATTCATCAGGCCGCCGAGTTCGCTCTTGTCGGCGATCTTCAGCTTGAAAATCCAGGCCTTGCCGGCAGCATCTGAATTGATCAGCGCCGGTTCAGAACTGAGCGTGTCGTTGACTTCGAGAACTTCGCCCGTGATCGGCGCGTAAACATCCGAGGCCGCCTTGACCGACTCCACGACCGCCGCGGGTTCGGCCTTCTTCAACTGACGTCCGACTTTCGGAAGTTCGACGAACACGACGTCGCCAAGCTGCGACTGCGCATGATCGGTGATGCCGATGGTCGCCGTATCGCCCTCGATACGGAGCCACTCGTGATCGGTAGTATACAAAACGGTCATGACAAATCCTCAACGCTTGTAATTATGTGGAACGAAAGGCATCGCGGACACCCGCAGCGGCAGCCGCTGTCCGCGCACGTCGGCAAAGACCAGACTGCCGACGGCGGCGTGCGAGGCCGGCAGATAACCCATCGCGACCGGCGCGTTCAGGCTCGGCCCGAAGCCGCCCGAGGTCACGGCGCCGATCGGATCGGCGGAATTCGTGTCGGCAAACAGTTGCGCGCCTTCGCGCACCGGGGCACGGCCTTCCGGCAGAAGCCCGATAAGGCGGCGGGACGCGCCTTGCTCGAGCTGGGAAAGGATCACGTCGGCTCCGGGGAAACCGCCGGCGCGCGCGCCGCCGCTGCGACGGCTTTTCTGCACCGACCATTCCAGCGCGGCTTCGACTGGCGTTGTCGTGGTGTCGATGTCGTGGCCGTACAGGCAGAGTCCGGCCTCGAGCCGCAGGCTGTCGCGGGCGCCGAGGCCGATAGGCATCACGTCGGGATTGTCCAGCAGCCGGGACACCACCGCTTCAGCCCGCGCCGCGGGAATCGAGATTTCGAAGCCGTCTTCGCCGGTGTAGCCGGAACGCGAGACGAAGCAACTGATGCCGTCAACCTGTTGAGGGCCGGCATCCATGAACTTCATCGCCGGCGCTTCAGGACAGATCCTCGCCAGCGCGGACGCCGCTTTCGGCCCCTGCAGCGCGACCAGTGCGCGGTCGGTCAGCATGTCGATGGAGCAGGCGTCGGCGAGATGTTTGCGCAGATGCGCCTCGTCGGCAGCCTTGCAAGCGCCGTTGACCACCAGAAACAGGTGGTCGCCGAAATTGGCCACCATCAGGTCGTCGAGCAGGCCGCCGGCTGCATTGGTGAATTGGGCGTAGCGCTGCCGTCCCGGGGCGATCGCCACGACGTCCTGCGGCATCAGCCGTTCCAGCGCGAGCGCGGCGTCCTCGATCTTTCCGGACTTGGGCCGCAGTGCGATCTGGCCCATATGCGAGACGTCGAACAGGCCGGCGGCGGCGCGGGTGTGGAGATGTTCCTTCAGCACGCCGGCGGCGTACTGCACCGGCATGTCATAGCCCGCGAACGGCACCATCTTCCCGCCGCGCGCCAGGTGCAGGGCGTGCAGGGGCGTTTTTCGCAGGGTCGGCGCTTCGGAGACGTGCGTCGCCATCAGGGGTCCTTGCGGTTGAAAGGGACGATTCCCTGAAAACCCGTAGAAACCCCATCTGTCGCTGTGCCTGAGAGTATTATCCCGTCGGCGGGCCCTGACCGCATACGATCGAGAGCCTCTTTCCAGATGTCAACGAGTCGCGCGGTCCGTTTGCCTGAGAGTTTCCGGGGCGGTTGCTCCTTCGGCGCCGGCCTGCCTCCATTTCAGGAAACGGCCGATCTCTCCCGGCGCGACTTCAAAACAGATAGGACGAAAACACGCCTTCAACAAGGCTGTCAACGCAGATGCAGCATTTTCAACGGATGTTATTTGGACCGGCCAAGTCTCTGATCCTCCTGCGCACTTTCTGGACAGCCCGGCCACCCCCGTCTAAAAGCGGTCGCTGGACAACATGCGACTGTTAACTGGCGTATTTCTGATCGCAAAACCGATACCCATTTTGCGGAATACGCGCTCAGGGCCGCGAGCCCTTTTTGACACGATGGAACACAATGAGCGGCGTTAACGACATCAGGTCGGCCTTCCTGAACTACTTCGCGGCCAACGGCCACGAGATCGTGCCCTCGTCGCCGCTGGTTCCGCGCAACGATCCGACGTTGATGTTCACTAACGCCGGCATGGTGCAGTTCAAGAACGTCTTCACGGGCGTCGAGAAGCGGCCCTATCAGCGCGCCACCACCTCGCAGAAATGCGTGCGCGCCGGCGGCAAGCACAACGACCTCGACAATGTCGGCTACACCGCGCGCCACCACACCTTCTTCGAGATGCTCGGCAACTTCTCGTTCGGCGACTACTTCAAGGACCGCGCCATCGAACTGGCATGGAAACTGGTGACCGAGGAGTTCGGCCTGCCGAAGGACAGGCTGACCGCCACCGTCTACATCGACGACGACGAGGCGTTCGCCCTCTGGAAGAAGATCGCGGGCCTGCCGGAGTCGCGCATCATCCGCATCAGTGGCGCGGACAATTTCTGGCAGATGGGCGATACCGGTCCATGCGGTCCGTGTTCGGAGATCTTCTACGACCACGGCGACAAGATTCCCGGCGGGCCTCCGGGATCGCCGGACGAGGACGGCGACCGCTTCGTCGAAATCTGGAATCTCGTCTTCATGCAATACGAGAAGCTGCCGGACGGCAGCCGCCTCGATCTGCCAAAGCCCTCTATCGACACCGGCGCGGGGCTGGAACGCGTCGCGGCCGTGCTTCAGGGCAAGCACGACAATTACGACATCGACCTGTTCGTGGCGCTGATCCGCGCCGCGGCCGATTTGACCGGGGCCGACCCGCACGGTCCGATGAAGGCGTCGCTGCGCGTGATCGCCGATCACCTGCGCGCCTCCTCGTTCCTGATTGCCGACGGCGTGCTGCCCTCGAACGAAGGCCGCGGCTATGTGCTGCGCCGGATCATGCGCCGCGCGATGCGTCACGCGCAGTTGCTCGGCGCGCGCGAGCCGCTGATGTGGCGGCTGGTCGGCGCGCTGGTGCGCGAGATGGGCGAGGCCTATCCCGAGCTGCAGCGCGCGCGGCCGCTGATCGAGGAAACGCTGCGACTGGAGGAGACGCGCTTCCGCAAGACGCTGGAGCGCGGGCTCTCGATTCTGGATGAAAAGAGCGCGTCGCTGAAGAAGGGCGACATGTTCGACGGCGAGACCGCGTTCACGCTGTACGATACTTACGGCTTCCCGCTCGATCTCACGCAGGACGCGTTGCGCACGCGTGGCATCGGCGTGGATCTGGCGTCGTTCACCGATGCGATGGAGCAGCAGAAGGCCAAGGCGCGGGCGTCGTGGTCGGGCTCGGGCGAGGCGGCGACCGAAGCGATCTGGTTTCCGTTGCGCGAGAAACTCGGCGCCACGGAATTTCTCGGCTACGAGACCGAAACCGCGGAGGGCGTGATCGCTGCGCTGGTGAAGGACGGCAAGGAATCCGATAGCCTCAAGGCCGGCGAGAGCGGCGCCATTGTTCTGAACCAGACGCCGTTTTACGGCGAGTCCGGCGGTCAGGTCGGCGATACCGGCGTTCTGATCGGCGACGGTGCGCGCGTCCGCATCACCGACACGCAGAAGAAAGCGGGCGATCTGTTCGTGCATCTCGGCACCGTCGAGCAGGGCACGCTCACGCCGGGCATGGCGCTGACGCTGGAGGTCGATCACGCCAGGCGCTCCGCGATCCGCGCCAATCATTCCGCGACCCATCTGTTGCATGAGGCGCTGCGGCAGGTGCTCGGCGATCACATCGCCCAGCGCGGCTCGCTGGTCGCGCCCGAGCGATTGCGGTTCGATTTCGCCCACAACAAGCCGATCAGCGCGGACGAGCTGCGCCGCATCGAGGACATCGCCAACGACGTCTTGCTGGAAAACGGCGAGGTGACGACGCGCCTGATGGCGGTGGACGATGCCCGCGAGGCGGGTGCGCGGGCGCTGTTCGGCGAAAAATACGGCGACGAAGTGCGCGTGGTGTCGATGGGCGGCATGGGGCGGCAGGGTGCGGCGAGCAATACGCTCGGCTGGTCGGTCGAGCTTTGCGGCGGCACTCACGTGAAACGCACCGGCGATATCGGCCTGATCTCGGTGGTCGGCGAAAGCGCGGTGGCGTCCGGCGTGCGCCGGATCGAGGCGCTGACCGGGCATCATGCGCGCCGTCACGCCAACGACGCCATCCAGCTTGCGAAAGCCGCTGCAGGCGAGTTGCGCACCACGCTCGACGATATGCCGGCGCGGATCGCCTCGTTGATGGAGGAGCGCAAGAAGCTCGAGCGCGAACTGTCCGAGGCGCGCAAGAAGATCGCCATGGGCGGCGGGGGGGCTGCCAGCGCATCGTCCGGCGCGGCGGGCGTGCGCGATGTCGGCGGCATCAAGCTGATGGCGCGGTCGGTCGAAGGCATCGAGATCAAGGATCTCAAGAACCTCGCCGATCAGGGCAAGAAGCAACTCGGCTCGGGCGTCGTCGCGTTGGTCGCGACCAGCGGCGACGGCAAGGCGAGCATCGTGGTCGGCGTGACGCCCGATCTGGTGACGCGCTTCTCGGCGGTCGATCTCGTGCGCAAGGCGTCCGAGGTGCTCGGCGGCAAGGGCGGCGGCGGCAAGCCTGACATGGCGCAGGCCGGCGGTCCCGACGGCGCCAAGGCCGGCGCGGCTCTGGACGCGATTGCGGCGGCGATGGGCGGTTGACCGGCGCGTTTTCGAGCGACGCGGCCGCGTTAAGAAACGCGCCTGTCATGCCAGACCGGCGCGGCGGTTATTTCTTCGGCGCGACGAGCGCGAACATCGCTCCTTGCGGATCGATGCACTGCATGATCCACATGCCGCCCGGAACTTCCATCGGCCCGTTGATGATCGTGCCGCCACCGGATTTGACACGCTCGGCGCCGGCGTCGATCGCGTCGATGCTGAAATAATAGAGCCAGAACGGCGCCGGCACTTTGGCGGGCTTGTTGAACATGCCGCCGATCGGTTGCTCGCCAGCGGTGAAAAGCTGGTATTTGCGCATCGGCCCGATGTCGACGACGTCGGCCTTCTGCCAGCCGAACGTCGTGGCGTAAAACGCGAAGGCTTTTTCCCAATCGGCAGCCATCAGTTCATGCCAGCCGACATGGCCCGGTGCGCCGAATGTGTCTGCAGGCGCTTGCTGGGGCGTCGCGCCCTTGAACAGCGCCAGCACCGCACCTTGCGGGTCTGCGACGATGGCGAAGCGGCCAACATTGGGAATGTCGCACGGCGGCACATGGACCGCTCCACCATGCTGCTTGAACTGGTCGGAGCTGGCATCGACGTCGTCGACCGCGACATAGCCGGTCCAGCACGGTGGGACGCCACGGTTGCGCGCATCCTCGGTCAGCGCCATCAGACCCGCGGCATGGACCTCGCCGACTTTGAATAGAGTGTAGGTCATGCCGGTCGCGGCCGTGCTCTCGGCCTGCCATCCGACGACCTTGGCGTAGAATGCCTTGGCGGCTTCGACGTCGCTGGTCATCAATTCGTACCAGACGAAACGACCAACGGAACTGGACATGGCGCACCCTTTCTCTCCGAATGGCGATGATGCCCGCAGCAAGATGTCGTTACCGTGACATGTTACGGCAGAATTTCATAAGGCAGTTCGCGCCGATCGCGCATCGAAGCGGCGACGGAAGGCGGCGAATATGACGCCAGGCCGGTGCGGCGATGGGTAGCCGCTTGCGGTCTGGCTTCCTGTGCGCGCATGCAACAATATGCCCCATGCAACACAACACGCCTTTGATTTCCACGGTCGTGATCGGCCTTGTGCTGGCGTTCATCCTTGGTGCGCTGGTGCAGCGGGCCAGGGTATCGCCTCTGGTCGGTTACCTGCTGGCGGGCGTCGTGATGGGGCCGTTTACGCCGGGATTCGTTGCCGACCAGAACATCGCCAATGAACTCGCCGAGATCGGCATCATCCTGCTGATGTTCGGCGTCGGGTTGCACTTCTCGCTGAAGGATCTGTGGTCGGTTCGCGCGATCGCCTTGCCCGGCGCGGTGGTGCAGATCACGGCGGCGACGGTGATGGGCTGGGGACTGGGCTGGTTCCTCGGATGGAGCACCGGCAAGGGCATCATGTTCGGTATCGCGCTTTCCACCGCGTCCACCGTGGTGTTGCTGCGTGCGATGCAGGAGCGGCGGCTGATCGACACCGAGCGCGGCCGAATCGCGGTCGGCTGGCTGATCGTCGAGGATATCGCCTGCGTGCTGACGCTGGTGATGTTGCCGCCGCTGGCCGGCTTGATGAAAGGCGATGCCGGAACCGATGTTGCACTATCGACGCTGGCGTGGCCGATGGCGCTGACGCTCGGAAAGGTCGCCGCTTTCGTGGCGCTGATGCTTGTGGTCGGCCGCCGCGTCATCCCGTGGATCCTGCATTACGTGGCGCATACCGGCTCGCGCGAACTGTTCAGGCTTGCGGTGTTCGCCATCTCGCTCGGCGTGGCGTTCGGCGCGGCCACGCTGTTCGACGTATCGTTCGCGCTCGGTGCGTTCTTCGCCGGCATGATCCTCAGCGAGTCCGAACTGAGCCAGCGCGCAGCCAGCGAAACGTTGCCGTTGCGCGATGCGTTCGCGGTGCTGTTCTTCGTTTCGGTCGGGATGCTGTTCGACCCGTCGATTGTTCTGAAGGAGCCGCTGCCGCTATTGGCGACGCTGTTCATCATCCTGTTCGGCAAGTCGCTGGCGGCCTATGCGATCGTGCGCGTGTTCGGTTATTCCAACGCGACGGCGCTGACGATCTCCGCCAGCCTGGCTCAGATCGGCGAATTCTCGTTCATTCTGGTCAGCCTCGGCGTCAGCCTGTCGCTGATGACCGAGCGTGGGCGAGACCTGGTGCTGGCCGGCGCCATCATCACCATCATGCTCAATCCGTTGTGGTTCGCGGTGCTCGACCGCGTGATGGCGCGTGTCGAGAAAAAGACCGCCGAAAAATCTTCCGACGATTCAGAGGAGGAGGAATCGCATGTGGCGCTGCCGGCGTCGGCGCTGACCGGGCACATCGTGCTGGTGGGACATGGCCGCGTCGGCAGCGTCGTCAGCCGCGCGCTGCGCGAGGCGGGAGCGCCGCTTCTCGTGATCGAGGATAACCCCGGCACCGTCGAGCGGCTCAAGCAGGAAGGCGTGGAAGTCATTACCGGCAACGCCGCGGCGCCCGGCATGCTGCAGGCCGCCAATGTCGGCGCTGCGCGGGGTCTCCTGGTCGCTATCCCGGACGGTTTCGAGGGAGGCCAGATCGTCGCCAAGGCGCGCGCCATCAGCGAAAGCCTGCCGATCATCGCCCGAGCCCATTCCGAAGAGGAGGTCGCTCATCTCACGTTTCACGGCGCGACAGCGGTCATCATGGGCGAAACCGAAATCGCCCGCGCGATGCTGGCGCAGACCGCCGATGCTGCGATCCTGCCGGAGGGTTGCCCCGCCGCCGATGACGCTGCGCCTCCCGACAGCAATTCGAAACCGGCCGAGGGCGGCGCGCCATCGGCGGCGTGAGCGATCATAGCGTTTTCGCGTGAAGTGGATACCGGTTCGCGTGAAGAAAACGCGTCAAAACAAACGTCTAGCCGCGTTACGCCGTCGCCATCGCCTTGGTCAGATTGTCCGCCACCTTGTCGAGGAAGCCGGTGGTGGACAGCCAGCGCTGGTCGGCGCCGACCAGAAGCGCGAGATCCTTGGTCATGAATCCGGACTCGACGGTGTCGACGCAGACCTTTTCGAGCGTGGTCGCGAAATGCGCCAGCGCCTCGTTGTCGTCGAGCTTGGCGCGATGCGACAGGCCGCGCGTCCAGGCGAAGATCGAGGCGATCGAGTTGGTCGACGTCTCCTTGCCCTTCTGGTGTTCGCGGTAATGTCGCGTCACGGTGCCGTGGGCGGCTTCCGCCTCGACGGTCTGGCCGTCCGGCGTCAGCAGCACCGAGGTCATCAGGCCGAGCGAGCCGTAACCCTGCGCCACCGTGTCCGACTGCACGTCGCCGTCGTAATTCTTGCAGGCCCAGACATAGCCGCCGGACCATTTCAGCGCCGAAGCCACCATGTCGTCGATCAGGCGGTGCTCGTAGGTCAGCTTGCGGGCCTCGAACTGGGTCTTGAACTCGCGGTCGTAGATGTCCTGGAAGATGTCCTTGAAGCGGCCGTCATAGACCTTGAGGATGGTGTTCTTGGTCGAGAGATAGACGGGGTAGCCGCGCAGCAGGCCGTAGTTCAGCGAGGCGCGCGCGAAATCGACGATGGAATCGTCGAGATTGTACATTTCCATCGCGACCCCGGGGCCGGGCGCCTTGAACACCTCGCGCTCGATCACCGTGCCGTCTTCGCCGACGAACTTCATCGACAGCACGCCCTTGCCCGGAAACCTGATGTCGGTGGCGCGGTACTGGTCGCCGTAGGCATGGCGGCCGATGATGATCGGCTTGGTCCAGCCCGGGACGAGGCGAGGCACGTTCTTGCAGATGATCGGCTCGCGGAAGATCACGCCGCCCAGGATGTTGCGGATGGTGCCGTTCGGCGACTTCCACATATGCTTGAGGCCGAACTCCTTCACCCGGGCCTCGTCCGGGGTGATGGTCGCGCACTTCACGCCGACGCCCACCTTCTTGATGGCGTTGGCGGCGTCGATCGTGATCTGGTCGTCGGTCTTGTCGCGGGATTCCATTCCCAGGTCGAAGTACATCAGGTCGATATCCAGGAACGGATAGATCAACTTCTCTTTGATGTATTTCCAGATGATCCGGGTCATCTCGTCGCCGTCGAGATCGACGACCGGATTGGTCACCTTGATTTTTGCCATTTGGGGATCGGGCCGTTTCGGGAGGGAAGCCTGCAAGTGTCCCGGCTATAGCATCGGGACGGCGCAGGCGAAAGCCGAATGGACGGCATTACCGCACTGATTTTCCAGATGTTCTGACGTTTCCGCTGCGTTCCCGGCCAAAGCTTGGCTGCCTGCATTCATCTTCCGCTGCAAATTCAACTTCATTCCACTAAGTGCGTTATTTGACTTGAGAAAAATCTGGAAAGGCGCAATCGAAGACGCGGCGAGCGACGCCGTTGAACCAGAATCTCAAGCGTAAGGTGAAAGACGAGGCGAGATGTCGGGCACCGACAGGACGAAAACCGGCATCGCCGAGACCGGCTTCACCGTTATTCTGGTCGAGCCGCAGCTTGGCGAGAACATCGGCATGGCGGCGCGCGCCATGGGCAATTTCGGCCTGACGCGGCTGCGCATCGTCAACCCGCGCGACGGCTGGCCCAATGTCGCGGCGCAGCGCGCGGCGGCGGGCGCCGATCACATCATCGGCAAGGTGGAGCTGTTCGACACGGTCGCCGACGCCGTGGCCGATTGCACGCTGCTGTTCGCGACCACCGCGCGCGCTCACGATCAGGCCAAGCCGGTCGTCGCGCCGGAGGCGGCCGCCCTTGAGGCCAACGCGCAGATCGCGGCCGGCGGCCATGTCGGCATCCTGTTCGGGCGCGAGCGCGCCGGCCTTCTGAACGAGGAGGTGGCGATGGCGGACCGTATCATCACCTATCCCGTCAATCCGGGCTTCGCCTCGCTCAACCTGGCGCAGGCCGTGCTGCTGATGGGCTACGAATGGTTCAAGCTGGTGACGAAGGGCGAGTTGCCGTTCGCGATGCCGGAGCGTTCGGAGCGGGCCTCGCAACATCAGATGCAGGCGTTCTTCGACAATCTTGTCGCCGAACTCGACAAGGTCGAATTCCTCCGCCCGCCGGAAAAGCGCGACACCATGCTGGTGAACCTGCGCAACATCTTCACCCGCATGGAGCCGACCAAGCAGGACATGCACACGCTCCATGGAGTCGTCATGGCGATCGCGGAAGGGCGCAAGGGACCGGCCAAGGGCGGCGTGCTCGACGGCGCGCAGGCAACGCGGCTGCGGGCGCTGTTGGCCGAGCAGGGGCCGGGCGGAGCGTCCGCCGACAGCAGCAGCACGGTGCGCGGGCTGGCGCGGCTGCTCAGACGAAATCCCACCGATGCCGAGCGCATCCTGTGGCAAGCGTTGACGCGCGACCGCCGCTTCGCCGGCCAGTTCAAGCGGCAGACCCCGGTCGGCCGTCACATCCCGGATTTCGTGTCGTTCACGCAGCGCGTCGCGATCGAGCTGGTGAACGCGAACGAGAGCGAGACAATCGCGCGCGACCGCGCCGCGCGGGCGGCGTGGCTCACCGAGCGCGGCTATCGCGTCGTCGATATCGAAGCGGCGGCGGTGGAGAGCGATCTGGCGGGGGTGCTGGATGGGCTGGCGGGGAAGAAGGGAGAGAGGGAGCAGGGCCGTGAGGATAATCGGTTGAATTCCTGCGTCCAAATAATACGGCGCGAGGGCGACAATCTATAGAACCCTCGTCCTTCGCAAAGGTCTATCTTCGTTTGCTCAGCTTGATCAAAATTTGGTCGGGACGCACAGCGCCGAGCACGGGTTTTCTTCGTCCAATAAATTGGCTCTTGGCGGATTTTGGATCAGGTCCTACTTCGTGGACGAATATTTGGCAGATTTGCATACCTGGGAGGAGCGCGATTGGTACCTCGCCTACATTGCTGAGTTCTAAAGCAAGACAACCCGAAAAGCCGGGTTGAATACCCGAGGCAGTTTCAATAATGAGTCCTCTTCTGCCGAGCGAGGATTTACCAGTCACGTATCCTCCGAGGTCTGATGGAAATCGCATCCACTCAAGGGTTATCCCTAAAACGAAATTTCGTGGATGAAGGATAAATGGCTCGCCAAAACGAACAAAGTGTTCCTTAGTTGGCACCTTATCTTCGTCAGGATTTAGAGTTTCGGCACTAGAAGTCGGCACACTGATTTTCAAGTGTGGAGTTCGCGAATGGCGCAGGGTCCGAAACCATCGTCCGAGACGCAAATCAATTGAAGCCGCGCCCGTTGCAGCTAGTGGAGTGACTCTAACGTTTGCTTCCCCCGTTTGACCGCGGCGAGGACCCGCTTTGGGTCGGCGGTCCAGACGAAGGGTTTGGGATCGGCGTTTGTCTCGGCGACGAAGCGGTTGATGGCGACTTGCAGGTCAACAACGGATCGGAACACGCCGCGCTTGAGGCGACGGCGCGTGAGTTTGGCGAAGAAGCCTTCGACCGCGTTGAGCCAGGATGCGGAGGTCGGGGTGAAGTGGAACGTCCAGCGAGGATGCCGGGCCAGCCATTGGCGCACCTTCGGATGCTTGTGGGTCGCATAGTTGTCGATGATCGCGTGGATCACTTTTCCCACTGGGACCTGCTCCTCGATCGTGTTGAGGAATCGGATGAACTCCTGGTGGCGATGGCGCTGCATGTTCCGGCCGATGACGGTGCCGTCGAGGATGTTGAGGGCTGCGAACAGCGTGGTGGTGCCGTGACGTTTGTAATCGTGGGTCATCGTACCGGCACGGCCCGGCTTCATCGGTAAACCCGGCTGGGTGCGGTCGAGCGCCTGGATTTGGCTCTTCTCATCGACCGAGAGGACGACTGCATGGGCGGGAGGATCGACGTAGAGGCCGACGACGTCTTTGAGTTTCTCGGCGAACTTCGGGTCGTTCGACAGTTTGAACGTGCGGATGCGATGCGGCGCGAGTTGATGGGCCTCGAGAATACGTTGCACCGAACGCAGGCTCACCCCAGTGGCCTTCGCCAGCATCCGGCCGGTCCAGTGGGTTGCTTCTCCCGACGGCGGCCCGAGGCCAGGTCGACCACTCTCTGCACGGTGCCGGTTGGCAGCGGTTGTTTGCCGGGCCTGCGCGTCTTGTCGCGCGTCAGCCCTTCGACGCCCTCCGCCATAAACCGCGCCTGCCATCGCCATACCACGGGCTTCGATTTGCCCGAGCGGCGCATGATATCGGCGGTGCCGCAGCCTTCGGCCGTGGCCAGAATGATGTTAGCCCGCCACACGTGCTTCTGCGGCGCGCTGCGATCCGAGACGATCGCCTCAAGTCGATGGCGGTCCGCTCGGGTGACGTTCACGACAATTCCTGCTCTCATGCCCAGAGCTTGAACTGCTTCGCTCCATTTGGGAATCGTCCGAATGAATCAAACCACTAGATTTTTTAAATCTGGCCGCGGCACGATCGAGAGCATGCCTTTATCAGCGCTATCAGCCAGTGAGAGGCGGCCTATCAAGCCGGTGCTACTAAGCATCCGCTGTTAGCCTCTCAAATTCTGATACCTCCATCGTCTTAAAAACAAGGTCGTTTAATATTTCAGCTTTCGTCGTTTGGTTGAAGCCGAAGTCACCCCATAAGTCCCAATCTAATCTGATTTTCCATCCAGCATTTATGATATCGCCAAGGGATTTTACGTCCGAAGCAGGAGACAGCGCGCAGAAATGCTTCACTATTCGATCTCGTTCAGCGTTGGTCGGCAGGTTCATTGTTGTTGATGCAATATGTGCTTCCACCGCTACAATCAAATTCGTGGCAAGTGCGTTTGACGCTGCATCTGCCATGTCGAGCATAAATTTGTCCGCGCTATTCAGTTTCTTCGATGGATCCAAAAAATAGGACGCAAATCCATTTGGTATATCGACCGAAAACCGCGTTGCTGCCTCGAGCAAGATGTTCACTCTTGCCGCGAGGGTGGGATAGTGAGGTGCGCGATCGCCGATGTAGGGAGAGATCAGGTAGATAAACGAATAAAGAAAGCTCTCGCCGAAAAGTCTGAGTCCAATTACGTCACAAAATAGTTCCTCGATCTGTCTACTGGCTAATTTGTACGATTGAGTCCAAAAGCTTCTCAAGAATAGGTCAGTAAGCAACTCAGTTGCGGGCTTGGTGACGCCGAACATTTTTTGAAAATCAGACCAATGCGTTGTGTATGCCGCGGTCAGTTCGGTTTGCAATTGTTTATCTAATGCAGAGATGTGGACGCTTCGATTAACGGGCCGTCTCCATACCGAATGTCCCAATTCATGGCCTGCAAGTGGAATTATAAGGGAGTTTCCCGCTTCTGTAGACGGGAGTCCGATAAACATGAGATGGGGAAGATCGTCAGTGACAGCAGGATATGTAAAGGGAGAAAAGACCCATTCCGAACTCATGATCAATTTTGCATCAGCGCCATAAACAATTTGGCACATCTGGAGGAGCGGGTCGTAAATTTCAAAAGCATTTCTAATATTTGTAGAACGCAAAATGAACCCGAGGACGGGATAGTATTGGGAAACGCGAGCATTCGCGTGCGCACAAGCTTGCTGGCGCACGTGTTCGTCTACTGTCTCGTCTAGAGACGTTAGCCGTTCTAAATCGCGTCTATAAACGTCGGCGAGTACACCGAGCGCCGAATTCGGCTCAGCGTAAGGAAAGTCAGACGTTCGCAGAAGGTCTATTTGACTTAATACCGCTCGAACTTTCTGACTAACAAAGTCGACGTCAAGCAGCGCTGGCATAGAGCGCTGGCATCCACTCGTCAGTTTCGGTCTTCGATGAAAACTCTTCTAGTAGCGTCCGATGTAAAGCCAGACAAAACTTCTTGAGGCTTTCAATCTCTCGTTCATCGACATGTTTTCCTGAGGCGACGTCGTCAACTTTGGCCACAAGAGTTTTTAGCATCGCTTCGAGCTCCCCGATATTAACGAGCTTTGCGCCCTCGATATTGTTTAGAGCGGAGCTGAGGATATCGACGCCAACTGGATTCTCGTTCAAGCAGAAAAGGTCTGCTCGACCAGAAGAACTGCTGGGTGAAGAAAGGCACTTTGCGAATGATTGAATAATTGCTCGATCTACAGGTTTATGCTTTTCGAGCCGGTCTAGCTGGATAGCTGCGTCCAGCGTGAGCGAGGAAAGATCGGTCGGCTTTTCCGCGATCATGACTTTCCTCCTAAATGCTGTAGGTGCGGGGAACCTATCTGCGTCGCTATGGCTGGGTCAAGACTCGACCAGTCTTTCATAACCAAATTTCCTTAATCAAGTTCACTTGGATAGGGACGGAATGTTTAGTATGCGGCGGAACGAATTTCGGCTCACAAATATGTAATATGATCGACTTCCTTCTTGATAATTCCCCCGGAATGCCGCTCCTCACCGCCTCTTTCCCCTCTCCCTCAGCGCCGGGTGATCCTCCTCCGCCGGCATGTTGGCGTCGATCACGAGGTCCAGCGCCTCCTGCGGGGCGCGGTCGATGTCGACGCCGCCGCGGCGCAACCCCCTAAGCGTGCCTCAGATTCAGCATGGGCAAAATTATAGCGCTGCCAATCACGCCGCCGACTTCCCGACCCGCCACTCGACCGTCAGGCCTGCGTCCGTCGCGATGATCATCAACGCATCCAGGCTGAACTTGTCGATGCGCCCGCGCAGCAGGTCGTTCATGCGCGGCTGGGTCACGCCGAGCCGTTTGGCGGCGTCGGCCTGCGTGAGCTTCCAGCCCTCGACGACCTCGCGGATGGCGATCATCAGGGCAGAGCGGGCTTTCATATTGGCGGCCTCGGCCGGAGAATTCTCCAGTGCGTCCCAGACACTCTCAAAGCGTTGCTCGCTCATGGTCGCTGTCTCCGCATCAAGTCCCTGAACCGCGTGGTGGCGAGATCAAGGTCGCGTTTCGATGTCGCCTCCGTCTTCTTCTGGAACGCGTGCAGGATATAAACGGCATCCTCCAGCGTCGCGATGTAGATCACCCGAAAGGCGCCGGAGGCGTCCCGCACCCGGATTTCCCGGACGCCCGCGCCGAGTAGTCTTCATCGGCTTCCAGTCATCCGGATCGAGGTCGCGCTGAAGCCGGTCGATCTGGAAACCTGCCTCTCTCCGCGCGCAGTCAGGAAATGAGCGCACTGGCGTCCAGGGAATTTCCGATGAAGGACACCGGCTTCATCAGTAATTTATATCAGTTTTGATATAGAGAGTCCAGCCCGAACGTAAAACGGGCGGCAGACGCTCGCGCTTGAATCCGCCTACCTTCACCGCCTTTTTCCTCTCTCCCTCAGCGCCGGATGATCCTTCTCCGCCGGCGTATTCGCATCGATCACCAAATCCAGCGCCTCCTGCGGGGCGCGGTCGATGTCGACGCCGCCGCGGCGCATCTCCTTCAAGGCGGCGCAGATCGCCGCGTCTTCTTCCATCACCTCGAAACCGGTGCGGGCTCGCCCGATCAGCAGCTTGCGGCGCCGGTTGCCCTGCAGCGTGACGCGCGCCATTCGCACGGCCTGCAGCGCCTGCATCAATTTGTCGATGTCCGTGTCCGGGTTTTCCTCCAGCTCGCGCGTCATCCGTTCGGCGATCGCCACGAGCCGGCCGGTCAGGAGACTCAGTTTCATGGCCGGGCCAATGCGCCAGAGCGAGGCGATCGCGGGATTGAGCGGCGCGCCGAGCGGCCGAAACCAGCGATTATGCCGCTGCCAGACGGAGATGGTCGCCTGCTTCACGCCCGTCCGGCGCGCGATCTCCATCTGCGAGAGCGTCGTCGTCTCGAGCAGGTGGCGCACCCGCCGGACGGTTTCATCCGGATAAGGCCGGCCCCTGCCGCGCCTGCTGCGTTTTGCAACGGCAGGCGGACCCGCGGCGGGCGGATTGGCCGGTTCGTCCGGCGTGACGCGGAGGCGGGTGAGGGGAGGGGTGCGAGGCAGGACCATGATGCGGAATATAATCCTATAACCCGGCGGAGGCAAGGGCGAGGCTTTAAGTTTTCGTCCCGCCGCGCGGGCAATTTGCGCGGTTTAAGGGAGTGCCCGCTTATGCGGCATTCGTTGCGCAAAAACTGGTCAATCGCTCGCCGTCCGCGCCGATTTTCTCAGGCCAAACGCTGTCTAGTACCCGCTTTCCGAAGTTCGTGAGACATCGCAACACCCCCTTAACGAACTTCGGAAAGCAAAGGGTACTAGCAACTTTATGATTCTAGTACCGCTCTCGATTTGAAATTCCCGAAGACGAACCCGCTGCAAGTGGTGCAGGAATTTCAAATCGGCGGCACTAGTCCGTGGCACGTGCATTGCACGGCCCTTGTCCCAGACGTTTTCAGACGGGAGGACATGATGAAGCGTTCCGACCTCACCGAAAAGATTCTCGACATCAAGCGCGAGAAGGAATGGAGCTGGAAGTACATCGCCGGCGAGATCGGCGGGTTTTCGGAAATCCTGATCGTCAGCGCGCTGCTCGGCCACATGAAGCTGACCAGGCCGCAAGCGGCGGCGGCCGGAAAGCTGTTCGGCCTCTCCAAGACGGAAATCGCGATGCTCAACGAGGTGCCGATGCGAGGGCATGGCACGCCGATGCCGCCGACCGATCCGCTGATCTATCGCCTCTACGAACTGGTGATGATCAACGGACCGGCGCTGAAGGCGCTGATCGAGGAAGAATTCGGCGACGGCATCATGTCGGCGATCGACTTCGACCTGGAGGTCGCGCGCGTCGCCCATCCCAAGGGCGATCGCGTCAGGATCGGCATGAGCGGCAAGTTCCTGCCGTTCAAGTATTACGGCGCGACCGGGAATAATCTCGAATACGGCTTCAAGGAGGAGTGACGGCGCCGGTCGCTCTCGCCTTCACGCCTTCACTTGCGCGATGGCCTCCGCCATCAGCGTGTCCATCTGGGCGCGGACCTGCTCTTCGTCGAGCGGCACGCCCTTGGCGGCAAGGTCGCGCAACACCTTGTGAATGACGTCGTTCTCGCCTGGCGGTTCGAAGTCGGCGGCGACGACCTCCCTGGCATAGGCATCGGCGGCGTCGCCGGAGATGCCGAGCTTTTCCGCGACCCACAATCCCAGCAATTTGTTGCGGCGGGCCTCGGCCTTGAATTTCTGTTCCTCGTCGAGGGCGAACTTCTTCTCAAAACCTTCTTCACGTTTATCGAATGTTGTCATGGCCGGGCTCCCGTTCCGTTGCCGATGAAGAAGCCACGAGCGGCCGCGTTGCGCCGCCGGTTCAACAACCTAGATAAAGATTGGCCGATCCGGGAACAACCGGCGCATGGTCGCAGGGAGCATAAAACTTCCCGCTAAAGGCCTGAATTGATTGTGCCGGGTGGCTCAATCGGCTAGGTTGCGGGCAGGCTCGGTTCTTGTTCTGTTTCCTGTTCTGTTCAAGGTCCCGGCCTTCGCGGCAGCTCCGCCACGGGTCACATCAAGCGCTCGGAGCACCCAACTTCATGGATTTCAACAACACACGGTACATCCCAATGAGCCGTCGGCGTCGCATTTACGAAGGCAAGGCCAAGGTGCTTTACGAAGGACCGGAGCCGGGCACACTGATTCAACATTTCAAGGACGACGCCACCGCGTTCAATGCCAAGAAACATCAGGTGATCGAGGGCAAGGGTGTCCTCAACAACCGGATTTCGGAATACCTGTTCCAGCACCTCAACGACATCGGGGTGCCGACCCATTTCATCCGCCGTCTCAACATGCGCGAGCAACTGATCCGCGAGGTCGAGATCGTGCCGCTCGAGGTCGTGGTCCGCAACGTCGCGGCGGGATCGCTGTCGCAGCGGCTCGGCATCGAGGAAGGCACCCAACTGCCGCGCTCTATTATCGAGTTCTATTACAAGAACGACCAGCTCAACGATCCCATGGTCTCCGAGGAGCACGTCACGGCGTTCGGATGGGCGACGCCGCAGGAGATCGACGACATCATGGCGCTGGCGATCCGTGTCAACGATTTCCTCACCGGGCTGTTTCTCGGCATCGGCATCCGTCTGGTCGACTTCAAGATGGAATGCGGCCGGCTGTTCGAGAACGAGATGATGCGGATCATCGTGGCCGATGAAATCTCGCCCGACTCCTGCCGGCTGTGGGACATCAAGTCGAACGAGAAGCTCGACAAGGACCGCTTCCGCCGCGATCTCGGCGGGCTGGTGGAAGCCTACACCGAAGTTGCGAAACGGCTCGGCATCCTGATGGAAAACGAGCGGCCGGTCGGCGCCGGCCCGGTGCTGGTGAAGGGTTGATTCCGATCGGTCGTTCCGGGGCGGCGCGAAGCGTCGAACCTGGAATCCGGAAGTGGGGCCAGATTCCGGATCGATCCGCTGTGCGGATCGTCCGGAATGACGAGGGTGGGGATGAAAGCGCGCGTTACCGTTACTTTGAAAACCGGCATTCTCGATCCGCAGGGCAAGGCGATCGAGGGCGCGTTGAAGTCGCTCGGCGTCGACGGCATCGCCAGCGTGCGGCAGGGCAAGGTATTCGACATCGAGCTTGCCGGCGCGGACAAGGCCAAGGCCGAGGCCGTGCTCAAGGCCGCCGCCGACAAGCTCCTGGCCAACACCGTGATTGAGAATTATCGCGTCGAGGTTCTCGGCTAGGCGACGCACGACATGAAATCCGCAGTTCTCGTCTTTCCCGGCATCAATCGCGAGCGCGACATGGCGCGCGCCTTGCGGCTCGTGTCCGGACGCGAACCCGCCATGGTCTGGCATGCGGAAACCTCGCTGCCTGAGGGCACCGATCTCGTCGTGGTGCCCGGCGGTTTTTCCTACGGCGATTATCTTCGCTGCGGCGCCATCGCCGCGCGGTCTCCGGTGATGGACGCGGTGCGCGCCTTTGCGTCTCGAGGCGGGCTCGTGCTCGGCGTCTGCAACGGCTTCCAGATTCTCTGCGAGTCCGGACTTCTTCCGGGAATCCTGATGCGCAACGCGCGGCTGAAGTTTATCTGCCATGACGTGCATCTGCGGGTCGAGCGGTCCGATACTCCGTTCACGCGCGGCTACAATGCCGGGCAGGTGATCCGCGTGCCGGTCGCCCATGGCGAGGGCAATTACGCCGCCGACGAGGAGACGATCCGCCGCCTCGAAGGCGAAGGCCGCGTTCTCTATCGTTATTGCTCGCCGTCGGGCGAGATCGGCGACACGCACAACATCAACGGCGCGGCGCAGTCGATCGCCGGCATCATCAACGAGCGCGGCAACGTGCTCGGCATGATGCCGCATCCGGAAAACCACGTCGAAGGCATCATGGGCTGCACCGACGGCCGCGGGCTTTTCGCGGGCCTGGTCGCGCATCTGGAGCGGGCGGCGTGAGAAACGCCGACATTTTTGTCCATGCAATCTAACGACCCCCTGATCACTCCCGAACTCGTCGCCTCGCACGGTCTCAAGCCGGACGAATACGAGCGCATTCTCAAGCTGCTCGGCCGGACGCCGACTTTCACCGAACTCGGCATTTTCTCGGCGATGTGGAACGAGCATTGCTCATACAAGTCTTCGCGCATCCATCTGCGCGGGCTGCCGACGAAAGCGCCGTGGGTGATCCAAGGGCCGGGCGAGAACGCCGGCGTCATCGACATCGGCGACGGGCAGGCGGTGGTCTTCAAGATGGAGAGCCACAACCACCCGAGTTATATCGAGCCCTATCAGGGCGCGACGACCGGCGTTGGCGGCATCCTGCGCGACGTCTTCACCATGGGCGCGCGCCCGATCGCCTGCCTCAACGCGCTGAGCTTCGGCGATCCATCGCATCCGAAAACGCGGCATCTGGTGTCGGGCGTGGTCGCGGGCGTCGGCGGCTACGGCAACTCGTTTGGGGTGCCGACGGTTGGCGGGCAGGTACGCTTCCACACCCGTTACGACGGCAACATCCTCGTCAACGCCATGGCGGTCGGCCTCGCCGACGCCGACAAGATCTTCTATGCGGCCGCCTCAGGTGTGAACATGCCGATCGTCTACCTCGGCTCCAAGACCGGTCGCGACGGCATTCACGGCGCCACCATGGCGTCGGCGGAATTCGACGACGACAGCGAAGAGAAGCGCCCGACCGTTCAGGTCGGTGATCCGTTCGCGGAGAAGCTGCTGCTGGAGGCCTGTCTCGAAATCATGGCGAAGGGCTGCGTCGTCGCGATCCAGGACATGGGCGCGGCGGGGCTGACCTGTTCGGCGGTGGAGATGGGCGCCAAGGGCGACCTCGGCGTCGATCTCGATCTCGACAGCGTGCCGACGCGCGAAACCGGCATGAGCGCCTACGAGATGATGCTCTCGGAATCGCAAGAGCGGATGCTCATGGTTCTCAAGCCCGAGAAGGAAAAGGAAGCGGAGGCGATCTTCCGCAAGTGGGGCCTCGATTTCGCGATCGTCGGCACCACCACGCCGAGCAAGCGGTTCGTGGTGAAGCATGGCGGCGACGTGATGGCCGACCTGCCGATCAAGGAGCTTGAATCGGAAGCGCCCTTGTACGATCGGCCGCACGTTCCTTCTCCGCAATTGCCGGTCGTTCACGCCCGCGATGTCGCGCCGCCGCTGTCGGTAGCTGACGCGCTGGAGAAATTGATCGCGACGCCGGAACTCTGCTCGAAGCGCTGGGTATGGGAGCAGTACGATCACGTGATCGGCGGCAATACCGTGCAGCGTCCGGGCGGTGACGCGGCCGTCGTGCGTGTGCTGGACGGGCCGAAGGGGCTTGCGCTCACGGTCGACGTGACCCCGCGCTACTGCGAGGCCGATCCGTATCAAGGCGGGAAGCAGGCGGTCGCAGAAGCCTGGCGCAACATCACCGCGGTGGGCGGCCGGCCGCTGGCGATCACCGACAATTTGAACTTCGGCAATCCGGAACGGCCCGAAAACATGGGGCAGTTCGTCGGCTGCCTGAAGGGCATTTCGGAAGCCTGCACCGCGCTGGAGTTCCCGGTCGTGTCCGGAAACGTCTCCCTTTATAATGAGACGAATGGCCGCGGCATCCTGCCGACGCCCTCGATCGGCGGCGTCGGCCTGCTCGACGACTTCACCAAGTCCGCCTCGCTCGCCTTCAAGGCCGAGGGACATCCGATCCTGCTGATCGGCGAGACGCAAGGCTGGCTCGGCCAGTCGGTTTACCTGCGCGACGTCTGCGGCCGTGAGGAGGGTGCGCCGCCGCCGGTCGACCTCGCCGCGGAACGGCGCAATGGCGACGTCGTGCGCGGCATGATCCACGCCGGCACCGCCACGGCCGTGCATGATGTCTCCGATGGCGGGCTTCTCATCGCGCTGGCGGAAATGGCGATGGCGAGCGATATCGGCGCCGTGCTCGACGCAGCACCTGAAGCGCTTGTGCCCCATGCCTGGTGGTTCGGCGAGGATCAGGCGCGCTACATCGTCACCGTGCATGAAAAGGACCTGCTGAGCGTATTCACCAAACTCAGGGCGGTCGACGTGCCGTGCGTCCAGATCGGCCTGACCGGCGGCCGCGAGATCGCCATCGCCGGCGAGCGCGCCGTCGCCGTCAAGGCCTTGCAACACGGTTTTGAAAGCTGGCTGCCGGACTATATGGCGGGAAAAGGGTGACCGCGGCTCGCACACGCAGCGCGTGCCGCAAGCCGGCGCTAACCCGCGCGGTTACCTTCGCCCTTGCGATTGGCAAAGTTCGTGCGAGTATAGGGTCGATCTGCGTGACGTGACGAGATAGCCATATTAAGTAGAACGGCCGTCGCGGCGACTCCGGTATGTGGCGGATTTGGGAGACACTCTGATGCCGATGGAAGCGCGGGAAATCGAGTCGATGATCAAGGAGGCGATTCCGGACGCCCAGGTGACGATCCAGGATCTCGCCGGCGACGGCAACCATTACTCGGCCACCGTGATCTCGGAGTCGTTTCGCGGCAAGTCCCGCGTGCAGCAGCATCAGATCGTCTATCAGTCGCTGAAGGGACAGATGGGCGGCGTGCTCCACGCACTGGCGTTGCAGACCGGCGTGCCGGAGTAGTTCGACGCGCCGTCGCAGAGGGGTTGATGCCGCGCGCCAACGACGATGGAAGGCTTCTGCGGGAACGCAGCCCTCATCAGCACAATCGTGTAACCTACGTCGAACTGTTCTTCGACCTGGTGTTCGTCTTCGCGATCACGCAAATCTCCCACACGCTGCTCGCGCACTTCACGCCGATCGGCGTGCTGCAAGTCACCATGCTGATGCTGGCGGTGTGGTGGGTCTGGGTCTTCACCTCCTGGACCACCAACTGGCTCGATCCCGACCGCGCCCCGGTGCGGATCATGCTGTTCGGGCTGATGCTCGCCGGTCTTTTGCTGTCGACCTCGATCCCCAGGGCTTTCGACAATCGCGGCCTGACATTCGCGGCCGCCTATTCCGTGATGCAGGTCGGGCGGACGCTGTTCTTCCTCTGGTCGGTGCCGGCGACGGCGGTCGGCCAGCGCAACAACTTCATCCGCATCCTGATCTGGCTTGTCGCGAGCGCGGTGTTCTGGATCGCGGGTGGACTGGCCGAGGGCAATAGCCGGATCGCATTATGGCTGGTCGCGCTCGCGATCGAATATGCCGGCCCGGCGATGCGGTTTTATACACCACGCCTCGGCGCCTCGACCACGCAGGACTGGGACGTCGAGGGCGGCCACATGGCCGAACGCTGCGCGTTGTTCATCATCATCGCGCTCGGCGAGTCTGTCGTCGTCACCGGGGCAACCTTCGCCGAGGCGGTATGGACGGTGACCACGGTTTGCGCCTTCGTGGTGGCGCTCGTCGGCAGCATCGCGATGTGGTGGGTCTACTTCCATCTCGGAGCCGAAGCCGGATCGGAACACATTTCGCGATCGTCGGATTCCGGGCGGCTCGCGCGGCTGGCCTATACCTATCTGCATCTTCCGGTCGTGGCCGGGATTATCGTCTCCGCCGTCGGCGACGAGTTGCTGCTGGCGCATCCGGGCGGCCATGTCGGGGCCAAGGAAACGCTCAGCATCCTCGGCGGCCCGCTGCTCTATCTGATCGGTACGATCCTGTTCAAGCATGCGATCCGCGGCATCTATCAGCTTTCCCACCTGGTCGGTATCGGCCTGTTCGTCGTGCTGATACCGTTCGCCTCGCGGTTCACGCCGCTGTCGCTCGCGGCAATCGCGGCGGCGGTGCTGATGATCGTGGCGGCGTGGGAAGCCATCTCGCTCGGGTCAGATTCGCATCGGGATGCGTAGGATGCGACGCCTGAGTTCAGCATACCAGTGCGTGAACCGAAAACATCCCGCCGGGATCGGTCCATGATGCGATCGGCGTCCAGCCCGCACCTTTGGCGAGTGCTGTGAAGCGATCGATGCTGTATTTGTAGCTACTTTCGGTATGAATGCTCTCGCCGGTGCGGAACGGGATGCTGCGGCCCTGCAAACGGACGGTCTGCGGTCTCTTGCTGATGAGGTACATTTCGATCCGGTGGCGTTCGCGATTGTAGATCGCGCGATGGGTGAATGCGGACAGGTCGAAATTGCCGCCGAGTTCGCGGTTGATGCGGGCCAGCATGTTCAGATTGAAGCGCGCGGTGACGCCGGCGGCGTCGTTATAGGCATCGTACAGCACCCGTTCGTTCTTCTCGAGGTCGACGCCGATCAGCATATGCGCCCCTTCGCCAAGAATCCTGCAGGCTCCGCGCAGAAAGCGGCTGGCTTCGTGGGGCTCGAAGTTGCCGAGCGTCGAGCCGGGGAAGAAGCCCACCTTCGGCATCGCCCTGACCTGATCGGGCAGAACGAACGGCGCGGTGAAATCCGCAGTCACCGGATGGATTTGCAGATGGGGGAAGTCCTTTCGCAATCCTCGCGCCTGCGCGTTGAGGAAATCTCCCGATATGTCCACCGGCACGTAGGCGGCGAATTCGCAAGCGCTCAGCAGCAGCCGCGCCTTGGTGGCGGCGCCGGCGCCGAACTCCACCAGCGCCGCGTGCTTCGGCAGGATCGCAGCGATCTCCGCTGCGCGCTCGCGCAGAATGCCAAGCTCGGTGCGGGTCGGATAGTATTCCGGCAGCCGCGTGATCTGCTCGAACAGTTCGGAGCCGGCGGCATCGTAAAAATACTTCGGCGGAATCTGTTTCGGATGGTGTGTCAGTCCCGCGATGGCGTCGCTCGCGAATGCCGGTGTCGTCTGGTCGGGAGCTGTCCCGGCCGAAGCGGCAGCGTGCAGATTCATGACAGCCTCCCTGGCGCGTCCGCATTTCGGGTTGACGATGATCAGGTGTCGTAATCCGCGAGGCGCAGACCGGTGAACTGCCAGCGGTGGTGCGGATAAAAGAAGTTCCGGTAGGTGACGCGGCTGTGCTCCTTGGGCGTCGCCAGCGACGAACCGCGCAGCACGAACTGGTTGACCATGAACTTGCCGTTGTATTCGCCGAGCGCGCCCCGGTCCGCGCGATATCCGGGGTAGGGCGCGTAGGAGCTTCGCGTCCATTGCCACACAAGGCCGAACGCGTCGTCGAGTTGACCCGCGCGCGCCGCGACCTCCCATTCCATCTCGGTCGGCAAATGCTTGCCGCTCCAGCGCGCAAACGCATCGGCCTCGTAGTAGCTGACGTGGCAGACCGGCGCGTCGGGATCGACCGGCCGCAAGCCCCCAAGCGTCATGGCCTGCCAGCCGCCGCCGGTCTTGTGCCAGTAGCCCGGCGCCTCCCACTCCTCCTCGGTGGCCGCGGCGAAACCGTCCATCAGCCATAACGTCGCGGTGCGATAGCCGCCGTCGTCCATGAAAGCGAGCCAGTCGGCGTTGGTGACGAGATTGCGCGCGAGCTTCACCGGCCCCACAAGGGCGCGGTGCGCCGGTTTCTCGTTGTCGAAATGAAAGCCGCCGCCTTGATGTCCGACGGTGTGGATGCCTTCATTCAGCGTGATCCATCCAGCGGCGTCCGCGACAGATGCGGGGAAACGCCATGACGCATTGTAAGCCGGCGAGGCCGGATTTTGCGCGAACGCGTGCAGAATATCCGTCAGCATCAGTTCCTGATGCTGCTGTTCATGATTGAGGCCGGCTTCGACCAGCGGCACGAGCTGCGTCAGCATTTTGTCGTTCGCGTCGTGGAAGAATTTAACGACCGCGGCATCGACGTGCCGGCGATAGGCGGTGATCTCCTCGGCACCCGGCCGCGTGATGTGGCCGCGCTGGGCGCGGGCATATCTCGGGCCGGCGCTGACGTAATAGGAGTTGAACAGGAAGGTGTAATCGGGATGGAACGGCATGTAGCCGGGACTGTGCTGGCCGAGCAGGAATTGCTCCCAGAACCACGTGGTATGGGCGCGGTGCCATTTCGCCGGACTGGCGTCCGGCATCGACTGCACCATCTGATCTTCTGGCGAGAGCGGCTCCGCGCGTCGCTCCGTTTCGCCCCGAACGGCGAGAAATGCCTCCGTCAGTCGGCAGGCCAGCGTTCCGGAACTGGAAAATAGCGGTAGGTTCGAAATGGCCGTCACGGCCGCGGCAGACGCTGGTTTCGTCACGGACATCTCCGGTTTTGAAGAGAACGTTGCTCGGGAGGATGGGTTCCGCAGAAGCACCCACTCCGCACCTATATGAGGTTTGCCGGAGCGAAGGACGCGGGCCAGCTTACGATTGCAACAAGGAGAGAAAACGGCAGGACCGCGCATGGCAGCTCCCCGGCAATTTACTTTATTACACAACGGTTTCGGGTTATAGCTATGCCAACTGGAGGGTCGCCCGCGGCCCTCTGAACGTGCGGCTATATGCTTACGGCTATAAGGATGTGATGATGGGCATTAAGGAATTCATCGAGAACGAACTGAAGTCGAACGACGTCGTGCTGTTCATGAAGGGCACGCCGCAATTTCCGCAGTGCGGTTTTTCGGGACAGGTGGTTCAGATTCTCGACCACGTCGGCGTCGGCTACAAGGGCCTGAACGTGCTCGAATCTCCGGACCTTCGCGACGGCATCAAGACCTATTCGAGCTGGCCGACGATTCCGCAGTTATACGTCAAGGGCGAGTTCGTAGGCGGTTGCGACATCGTCCGTGAGATGTTCCAGGCCGGCGAATTGCAGAAGCTGTTCTCCGACAAGGGCATCACCTTCAACGCCCCGGCGTCGGCCTGACGAGACGCGCCTGACACGCTTCTGGTCCTTGCGCTCGGGATCATCGCCGCGGACGGCATGGCGCGGGATCATGGCACGGGATCATGGCGCCGGGTATTGACCCGGCCGTCGAGGCAGCGAATCGGTCTGATCGGCGGCGACGGCACGATTCGTCGCCGCGACGAGGATTCGCAACTGCTCGCGGAGCGTGGCGGCAGTTGCAAAACTCCTGTGTCGCTCCCCTGTGTGATCGGTCGAGCTGAGGCGTGACGTCGCAGCATGAGGAACCCTGACGGCGAACGGCTGTTTTTGTGCGAGCCAATTCGCTGCAGGGAGATCATGGGATGAAAATACGATATGTCCCCATCGCGACGGCGGCGGCCATGGCGGTTGCCGGCCTTGCCCAGGCCGACCAGCCGGGAGCAGATTGGATGCCTGCGGATCAGGTCATCCAGAAGCTGACGGCCAAGGGATACACCCACCTCGGCAAGGTCGAGGCCGACGATGGCCATTGGGAACTTGAGGCCGATCTCAAGGGCGTCCGCTACGATCTTCATGTCGACCCGAAGAGTGGTGAGATCACCAAGAGCGAACGGGACGACGACTAGTCCCTCTCCATAGGACAATAAAAAAGCCCCGGATATCCGGGGCTTTTTTTCGAATCGCGGCCGCTGGGATCAGCGCGAATAGAACTCAACGATCAGATGCGGCTCCATCTGCACCGCGAACGGCACGTCGGAAAGGTGCGGGATGCGGATGAACTTCGCGACCTGCTTGTTGTGGTCGGCGTCGATGAAGTCGGGGACGTCGCGTTCGGCGAGCTGGTTGGCTTCCAGCACCAGCGCGAGCTGCTTCGAGGCGTCCTTGATCTCGACGACGTCGCCGACCTTGAGCTTGTAGCTCGGGATGTTGACGCGGCGGCCGTTCACCTTGACGTGGCCGTGATTGACGAACTGGCGGGCGGCGAACATGGTCGGCACGAATTTCGCGCGATAGACCACGGTGTCGAGGCGGCGCTCGAGCAGGCCGATCAGGTTCTCGCCGGAGTCGCCCTTCATGCGGGTCGCCTCGACGTAGATCGCGTAGAACTGGCGTTCGGAAATGTTGGCGTAATAGCCCTTGAGCTTCTGCTTGGCGCGGAGCTGGGTGCCGAAGTCGGAGAGCTTGCCCTTGCGGCGCTGGCCATGCTGGCCGGGGCCGTATTCGCGTTTGTTGACGGGGCTCTTCGGGCGGCCCCAGATGTTCTGGCCCATACGGCGATCGATCTTGTACTTCGCCTCACTGCGCTTAGTCATCGCGTCCTCTTGTCAAGTTTACGGTTGAGGAGACGCGCCCTCCTGTGCGGATGATCCGGGCGTGATCGCAAAATCGGAAAACCGCTTTCGGGATCGTGCCGAATCCGCCGCCGACAGGCCCGGCCCATAAGCATGATGGGACAGGACCACGGGTCGCGAAACGCAACGCGGGCCGAAACCGGCCCGCGCGCAGCCGTTCTTTAGGGATAAACCGTCCTGCTGTCAAACCAAGCAGAGGCGTTTCCGACCTGGGAAGCAGGCAAACCGGCTCGGATGTGTCACTTGACGGGCGAGGCCAGTGGCCTGGTTTTGTCCACAATGTAAGTTCCAAGGACCTTCAACGGCTTATCGCCGGTGACCTTGGCGTCATGGATAACCCCGGCCGGAATCGAATAGGAATCGCCCGCCTTCAGATGCAGCGGCGGTTTGCCGTCGATCAGGAGGTCGGTTTCGCCCTCGAGAATATATCCGGTCTCGATTCCGGGATGGGTGTGCCGCCCGGCCGTACCGCCGGGGCCGATTTCGGCGAGGCCGGTGACCGTCAGATAGCCCTCGGGAAATTCGATTTTTTGCAGTGGCGTGCGTTTGATGCCCTGTGCAAGCGCCGCGCTCGCGCACAGCAGTGCGGCGATGCTCAATCCAGCCAGTATCTTTTTGGACATGGCGGTTCTCCTTTCCGGTAAAGCTAGTAGGCAGACGGAAAAACCGAAAGCGATACTTGGCTAGGCCGGAACGCGACCGCCGAAGAACGGCGCCAGCGCATCGGTCAGCGCGTGGGAGCGGCCTGAGGTAAAGATCAATTCGGGCGGCAACTCGCGGCCGCCGTTGTCGACCGGCCCGAGCAGATCGACGACGCGCCGGGCGATCGCCGGTGCCGGGTCGATCCAGGCCACCGGCCAGGGCGCGAGCCGCTGCAACCGATCCAGCAGCAGCGGGTAGTGCGTGCAGGCGAGCACGACGGCGTCGGTGCGCAGATCTCCGCCGTCAGCGGCCGAAACGAAGCAGGGCGCGATCTCGCTCAGGATATCGGCGTCGCTGACCGTCTTGCCGCGCAGGGCGTCCTCCGCCAGCGAAGCGAGGCTCGCCGCGCCAACCAGCGTCACGGTGCAGGCCTGCGCGTGGTCGCGGATCAACGCCTGGGTATATTCGCGCTGCACGGTCGCTCGCGTGCCGAGCACAGAGACGCGCTTGGTCTTCGATGCCGCGCAGGCCGGCTTGATCGCCGGAACCGTGCCGACGAACGGTATGGAATAGGCGGCGCGCAACGGTCCCAGCACCGAGACCGACATCGTGTTGCAGGCGATCACCGCGATGTCGGGGGCGTGGACGGCAATCAGTTCGCCGACCAGCGGCACAACCCGGGCGATGATCTCGTCTTCGCTGTGATGGCCGTAGGGAAAAAAGACGTCGTCGGCAACGTACACGTAGCGCGCGCCGGGCAGCACCTTGACGATCTCCCGCAGCACGGTGAGACCGCCGAGGCCGGAATCCAGGACGAGAATGGTTGGGGTGTGTGCCACGCAAAAAATTCGGGACGGTCGAGTCGCCGTCGAGTTTTGACCGATTGTATCGATTTGTCCATTGCGGCCCGGCCTGCTGACGGTACTTTCGGGCAGGGAGCCAGCGGCTGAGCGACTATCGTGACCGGACTGCCGGTTTCGTGCCGTTGAGTGCGACACCCTGAAACGCCTTCACCAGAGCGCCTTCCAGCTTGCCGTTCATGCCGCAGAGGATCTTGTAGGCATCCGGCCGCGACATAGCCGGCCGATAGGGCCTGAGTTCAATCAGCGCCGCGAAAATGTCCGAGATCGTCAAAAGCCGCACGAGGTCGCTGATGTCGGAGCCTGCAAGGCCGTCCGGATAGCCGGAGCCATCGAGATACTCGTGGTGGTGCCTGACGCCGTCGAGCGCCTCGTTGCTGATCCTGGGTATGTCTTTCAGCAGGTCGTATCCGATCACGGGGTGCCACCGCATGATCTCTTCCTCGGCCGGCGTCAGTTCTCCCCGCTTGTCGAGAACGGCGAGGGGAATCCGCGCCTTGCCGATATCGTGAAGCGTTGCCGAGAGCCCGAGCCGTTTCACGTCCGCCTCGCAAAAGCCAAGGTCGAGGGCGAAGCCCACCGCTATTCCCGTCACCAGCAGACAATGCTGAAACGTGCCTTCATGGTGTCGGCGAATTTCGTCGAGCCACCGGTTGAAACCGTTTCGCGCGATGTTCGTGATGATCTGCGAGGTGGCATATTCGGCATCCGCCAGGTTGACCGGCTTGCCCTCATGCGCGGTTGAGAATATCGACTCAAAAGCCGTTGCGCTGTTCCTCGTTTCCGGCGAGGCGCTATCGGCATCGTTATGGTCCGCCTTCTCGTCATTTGCGAACTGGATCAGCTTCGAAATGATTTCGCGCGGGCGGGACACCACCGCGGTGGCGCCCAATGCATAGGCTTGTGCGATCATGACCTGAAGATGGCCGGGAACGACGAACATCTTTTCGGGGTTCGCGCGCTTGACTCGCAGGACACGTTTGATCCGTTCGACGCAGTCCATCTTGCGAAGGTCGGCATCGACCATCAGCATGCCGTTGGCGCCGGTTTCCGGATCGTCGCTTTGCAGCACTTGCGGCAGGATGTGGAATTGCGGCTCCAGCATCGCGCGGATTGCGGGGATCTTCCCAGGCTCGTCAGTGACAAAATTCACGAGCATAACGATGTTCTGGCTCTGGCAATTCGAATAGCAGTTGCCGCCTCGAAACCTTGGGAAACGGTATTGGAGTGCTGCATCCTACCCGCGAAATTCCTAACGCGAGCATAAGGACATCTGTACCGGTGGTTGCGGGTGGCGACCCGGATCGGGTGACCGGTCAGCGCAGTCCTTCGTAGACCATGAAGCCGCGCGCGATCGCGAGCTTCTTCAGCGCTCGGGGGATGAAGCGCTGCGGGGGATGGTTCATGTAGCGCCAGGAGGTGAGGGCGAACTCCCCGAGCGGTTGCCCGTTGTGCTGCATCGGAGCCAGCAGCCCGGTCAGGCTGATCGGCGTATGGGTGCGATTATTGAAAGGAAGCAGCAGCAGTTCGAGGTGCGCGAGCGATCCGTCCCGCGCGGTCGCGGTCACGCCGGCGACGGCGGCCAGGAGTTCTTCGGATACCACGCCGAGTATTTCGGTGATCTCGGCGCGGCTTGCAGCGCCAAACAGGGTCGCAAAGTTCTGACCTTTGAGGTCGCGGTCGAGCAGGGCGCACACGCGCGTTCCTGCAACGCGGAAGGGATAGCCGAGCCTCGGCTCGCAGGAGAGCACGAAGATGTCCCCGAGCAGTTCGCGGATCGCGGCTGGCTCGATGTCCCGCCGGTCCGGAGCGCGCTCGCCGTCACGCTTTTCGTCCCAATAGGCATAGAACGCCCGGTTCGATGGATGCTTCATGACTTAAACCGTCCTGACGCGGCGCGAAGCGGACATATCTGTCCGGTTTCAGAGCACCGCAGCTCCGTTTCCGTTGTGCAGGAGGGTTGTTGCAGCGTCCATGCCGCAGGGCGGCTTTGAAGTCGCCGGGGCGCGTCTTTGTGCCGTTAACGTTAAATTAACTATCAATTGGGGAGCGATCGAAAGCGCGTTATGATCCGGCCACTGCTCCCCCGCCGTTTCTCCAAGGTTGCGGCGGTGACGTGTCGAACAGATCCGGTCTTCGTCGGGCCGCACGGTATTTGCGGATTTCGGCCTCATCGAAATTCGTCCGGCGGCGGAAGACTGGCCCGCGAAAAAAGTCGAGACGAAAAGAGGGTTTCTCAGGCCCTCTTTTTTCTTTTTTGGCCCGCGCGAGCGGTGCGTCATCGCCGTCGCCAAGATCGACAGCAAGGGCAGGATTGAGGTATTGGTGGCGCGATCCGGCACCGATGCCGGCCGAAATGGTAATGGCATGAGACGGATAGAGCGCAGTTCGGCGGTTATCCCGTACTCGATGATGGCAGAGGCAAACGCTGGATGAGACAGGCGGGGAAAGTCTTGCGCTTTTGGATATCCGTTCTCGGTCTTGTGATTGGCCTTCAATCGGCCGGTATCGCGGCCGGTTCCGAAGATTCGGGGACCACGGATCAGGCCGTTCAAGGAGAAAGCTCCCCAGCGGCTGTTCCGAGCAAGGATGCCGCCGCCCCGGCGTCCGAGCCCGGCGACCGGCCCGCCGCTCAGGCGAGCGAGGCCGCTACGAAGAAGGAGGAGGTCGTCCCTGCGGAGAAGGAAGAGGTTTCTCCGGTGAGAGAAAGAGACAGGGATCACAGCGCCCGAAGTCTGCACGAAATGTTGATCCTGTTCCTGAAGGGCGCGGCGGCCCTGACCGCTTTGGTGCTCTTCTACAAAGGGCTCAAGCGCGTTTTCGGCCCCAAGCAACAGAGCGAGTGATGTTGCAGCACCGTCTGGCGATATCTTTCGTCAGTCCGATTTTATCGTTTGCCTGCTCCGCCCGAGCCGCCGGTTGCGGCCCATCGTCCGCTTGAGCCGTCAGGTCGCAGCCCTTGGACTCTCCGCCAAACTTTCCCTCAGACATCCCGCCAGAGCCGCGGCGTGAACCGATCCTGACCCTGCCTGGAGGGTTGACCGCTTATATCGGCCTGCTTGCGATCGTTCACGTCGTGTGGTCGGCCCTTCCGCCCGAACTTGAATACTGGACCATCGAGACGTTCGGCTTTATCCCGAAGCGGTACGATCCCAGCCTCCTGGCGACGGCGTTTCCCGGAGGAAGCGGCGCCAAGGTCTGGACTTTCGTGACCTATTCGCTGCTGCATGCCAACCTCAGTCACATCGGCTTCAACGTGCTGTGGCTGTTGCCGTTCGGCAGCGCGGTGGCGCGCCGCTTCGGTGCCTTCAGGTTTTTTCTCTTCATGGCGGTGACCGCTGTCGCCGGCGCGGTCGCGCATCTTGTGACACACGAGCACAGCATTGCGCCCATGATCGGCGCGTCGGCGTCCGTGTCGGGCGCGATGGCGGCGGCGATCCGCTTTGCCTTCGTGCGCGGCAGCTTCCTGTCTTTCCGCAGCGATGATGCCGACGCAGCGGCGCAGGTGCCGGCGCTCTCGCTGGTGCGCGCGCTGCAAAATCCGCGCGTGCTGGCGTTCCTCGCGATCTGGTTCGGCATCAACATCATCTTCGGGATGGGATCGGTCGCAATCGGCGCCGAGCCGGGCTCCGTCGCCTGGCAGGCCCATATCGGGGGCTTTCTGGCTGGCCTCGTGTTGTTTTCGCTGTTCGATCCGGTGCCTCGTTCGCCGCGCGATGCCGCGAGCGAACCGTCCGGCGGAACGGACCGGATCCCATAACGCGCGCTTGCGACTAACAGCCTGCTTGCGGGACCGATCGATTTCATCCATCATCGTCGCTTATTCAGGCGAAGTGGAATCCGGTTCGCGTGAAGAAAAACTTTCGCTGTTTCGCGCGAAAAATTGACGTTTCAACTGTCGCCAGAACGATGATCGCGGATTGCGCGTTGATGCCGCGCGATCTCCTCCGCAGGAGGCGGCAATGACAGTACGTGCCATTCTCAGCGCCAAGGGTCACCAGGTCGTGAGCGTCGAGCCGGACGCAAAACTCTCGGCTGCGGTGAAGATTCTGTCGGACCAGCAGATCGGTTCCGTCCTCGTCATGAGCGGCGCGCGCATCGACGGCATTCTGTCCGAGCGTGACGTCGTTCATGCGCTCCATGAACGCGGCGCGGGTGCGCTCGACGAGGCGGTCAGCGCCGCCATGACCCGCAAAGTCGTGAGTTGCCGTTTGTCGGACACGGTCGCCCACCTCATGGAAGTCATGACGGCCGAAAAATTCAGGCATCTGCCCGTGGTGGAGGACGACAGGCTGGTCGGTCTGGTGTCGATCGGCGACGTCGTCAAGCTGCGTGTTCAGGAATACGAGGTCGAGCAGGAAGCGTTGCGCGACTACATCAAGACCGCCTGAGCACTCCCGACATCAGATATCGGCCCCGGCATCCGCTTCCGGGCTGGGAGAGGGCGGGGCCAGCGTCTCGATCGCCTCGACGATCGCTTCGATGGCGCGATCCGCGGCACGGGTGCCGTGCGCGATCAGGTCGTTGGCGCGATGGAAATCGAACCAGCCGATCTGGCCGACCCGCGGCTGGATCAACAGGTCCGGCGGATCGCCGGCTAGCCGGGCGCGGGTGATGCGGTCCTGCATGATGTTGAAGGCGTCGGTCATGACCGTCATCACCCCGGGACGGCCGCCGCCCCCGAACAGTTCGCGCTTGACCGTTCGCTCGGCGGAAAAGAACTTGCCGAAGCCACGCCTTGGCGGAGCAGCTTCAACGATATTTTCCCGCGGCTCGCTCTTCGCGCCGTGCGAGAAGATCGTGATGCTGTGACCGAAGACGTCGTTGGAAAGGTTGGCCGCGATCACGATCTCGGCGCCCAGCGCGCGGGCGGTGGAGACAGGCACCGGATTGACCAGCGCGCCATCGACCAGCCAGCGATCGCCAACCAGCATCGGCGCAAAAATTCCGGGCAATGCATACGACGCACGCATCGCATCGACCAGCCGGCCGTGCGTGAGCCAGATTTCATGGCCGGTGCGGACTTCGGTGGCGACGCTTGCGAATTTGAGGGGGAGGTCCTCGATCCGAATCTGGCCGAGTGACGCCTCGAGCCGGGCCGTGAGCTTGGTGCCGCCGATCAGTCCGGAACCGTTCAGGCGGATATCAAGATAGCTGAAGATATTCCGGGGCTGCAGGCTGCGCGCCCATTCCTCCAGCGTGTCGAGGCGACCGGCGGCATAGGCGCCGCCGACCACGGCTCCGATCGAGGTGCCGACCACGACATTGGGCTCGATGCCGTGCGCGATCAGAGACCGGAGTATGCCGATATGGGCGAAGCCGCGCGCAGCGCCACCGCCGAGAGCCAGCCCGATCACCGGCCGCTTGACGCTGTCCAATCCTGGCTTCTGGCCATTCGACCCGTTCCGGTCGTGGCCTTTCGGACCCTCAAGCACAGCGGGATTTTCTGACCGCGACATCGGTTTTTCCGTTTCTCAGGGGACGCGGTAAGCGCACGAAAGACATGACCCGTGCCGGAGAAATTATCACCGGATGACGACGTTTCAACCGGGAGGTCGGGTTTTATGCATTCCACAGCGGGATGCAGTCATGAGGGTATGGTGAGGCTTGAATTTGCCGTGTTTTCCGGGAAAAACCAGCGCCATGATCTTCGGGGGCAGTCATCGATTCATTTCGGGCTGGCGCGTGTGGCTTTTGCTCGTCGCGCTCCTTGTGACATTTCCGCACGCGGCCCCGGCGCAACTCTTCGGCGAGCGGCCGCCTCCGGTGCCGCCGGCTCCCGTTCCCGAACCGCCAGCGGGGCCTGCGATCAGCCTGGCGCCGTCTTCCGGCCCGGCTTCCATGCCGAACCTGCCTGCGCCGCTGACCCAGGTGCCTGCCGCCGCCGTACCGCTGACGGCGCCGTTGCCCAGCGTCGCGGCTCCGGCGCAGGGTGTTCTGTCGCTGGCGGCGCGTTACGGCAAGGACCTGCCGGTCATCAATAGCGGACTGACCTGGCGAGTTTATTCTGATCGACCCGATGAGACCGGCGCATTCAAGCTGGTGCGCGAGGATCATGGGGCGACTCCCAACATCATGCTGCCTCCCGGCAGCTATGTGGTGTACGTCTCGCTGGGGCTGGTCAGCGCGGTGCGTCCCGTAACGCTGAAACCGGACACCGAGCGGGAGTCGTTCGTGTTGCCGGCAGGGGGGTTGCGGATCGAGGGCCGCGTCGGCACGTCGATGATCCCGCCGAACCAGATTTCCTTCAGCATCTACAAGGGCAGCCAGTTCGAAGGCACCGAGCGCGCGCCGCTGGTTCCTAACGCCACCGCGGGCGATGTGCTGATTTTGCCGGAGGGCACCTATTACATCGTCTCCAACTACGGCGATGCCAACTCGGTGGTGCGATCGGACATCCGCGTGCAGGCGTCGAAGCTGACCGACGTGACGATCTCGCATCGCGCCGCGGTCATCACGTTGAAACTGGTCAGCGACAAGGGTGGCGAGGCGCTCGCCAACACCGCGTGGTCGGTGCTGACGCCAGGCGGCGACGTCATCAAGGAATCGATCGGCGCGTTTCCTCGCGTGATCCTCGCCGAGGGCGAGTATCGCGTGATCGCCAAGAACGAAGGCAAGGTCTTCGAACGCGGCTTCGAGGTGGTCAACGGCGTCGACGGCGAGGTCGAAGTCGTCGCGCGCTAGAGCCTCGCTTCTGATGGAATCAGAATGCTCTATGGTTTTACATTGATGCGTTTTCTTGACGCGAAACGCGATCCACCTCGCTCGAAACGCCAGAGGTGGAGTTCACATCATTTCTTTGTAAGGCGAACTTCGGACGGAAGACGCTAAGAGTCCTCTCTGATTGGGGTCGTTGAAGTCAAGCTGCTCCATTTGCCATTCCGGATCGCGTCGCCCCATGGGTCACGCGCTTCTCTTCGCGGTCGGCGTAGAGCCGCCGCATGCTGGGGTTAGGAAGGCAAGGCGTCTCAATCTGTTTCACGACCTTGCGGGTTGAACCCGCAGGCTCTGGACTCTCAACGAGATCGCCTTGCCCATCGTCCCCACAGGAACGATCCGGTTCACCCTTTCGGGCGATGTCTTGATCCTCTCTCCTGCTGAATGAAGCTCCTGATATTAGGCGGCAATGCCGACGTCGGCTTCTTTTCCCCAGCGGAACGGGGAGCTGTCACTCCACATCCGGTGAAGGATTACGGCAAGCTTGCGGGCGACCGCGACACGCGCTCGCGCTATGCCGCGATGCTTTGCGATCTTCATTCCCCAAGCCCGCAGACTCGACCATTTGCGGCTGCGCACGAGCAGCGTGTGCGCCGCCTCGTAGAGGGCTGTGCGAGCGAGTTCGTCACCGCATCGACTGATCTTGCCCTGGATGTCGGTCTCCCCGGACTGATAGCGTGCAGGCGTCAGGCCGAGATGCGCGCCGACGTCCCTCGACCGCCTGAACCGATCCGGCCGGTCGATCGTGGCGCGGAAGGCGAGCGCGGTGATCGGTCCCACACCGGGAACGCTCATCAGACGCCGGCAGACCTCTTCCTTCCGGACGAGATCGAGAACCTGTTTGGTCAGGCGGCTGAATTGGTCCAGCATCGTGGCGAGGACCGTGAGTAAAGGGGCGACGAGCGGCTTCACCAAAGTGTCGTCGCCGACCATGGCTCGGACGCGATCAGCAAAGGCAGCTCTGGACGGTGTGCCGAGCTTGATACCGGCCTCGCGCATGATCGCACGCACCACGTTCTCGATTGTCCGCATCTCGTTGAGAATCGTTCGGCGCGCCACAAGAAGCGAGCGCCACAAGCGACACTGCCGGCTCTTGACGTGCACCGGTCGGAACCAGCCGGTTCGCATGATTTGCGCCAGTGCCCGAGCATCGTTGCGATCTGTCTTGTTTGGCATCGTCTTCATGGCTGCATTCGCCTGCCGTGTCTCAATGCAGATCGCCGGCAAGCCTGCGCCCCGCAGAGCGTCATGAAGCCAAGCCGTCAGCGAACAGGCCTCCAGGCCAACTCGTTCGAACACCAGACCCATCCCTTCAAGGGCTACAACCAGGGCATCCGGCTCACTCGCAAAGCGAGCTTCCTTGACGATGCTGCCCGTCTCGTCGACGACGCAGATAGCGGTCTCTTCCAAAGACACGTCCAATCCGGCAAAGTACTTCATGGCTGTTCCTTCTCGATGCTTGTGGCGATTCAACACCGACCACGTTTCAACATCCTGACTGGAACAGCCACCCTCCGGCCGAGACCGCAATCACCCCATCTGTTTCAACCGAGTTGAATCAGAACTCCTCGCTTATCCTTTTGTTTGAGCATGATCTTTTCCGAAAGCCGGTTTCCATTTTTCGGGATCATGCTCTAATCGAAAATCCCGCCATCGATATTTTCCGGACCGTTCACGCCGCGCCAGCGGGCGTAACGCCAGGGCAGATACCAGACGGCGCCGGGCGGTTTCACGGTCGGAACATTGTCGATCCCTGACGTTCCCCAGGGATGGCAGCGCAGCAGCCGCGCCAGCGTCATCCAGCCGCCGGCCCATAGTCCGAACCGCTCGATCGCTTCGTCACCGTAGGCCGAGCACGTCGGCAGATGTCGGCAGTTGAAACCGACCAGGGGCGAGAGCGTGTGCCGATAAAGCCAGATCAATGCCCGTCCGGTATTGCGAGGCAGCCGCAGGGCGGCTCTCGCGCAATCCGGACAAAACCTTGAACTCGGCGGCGTCGGCTTCATGACTCTCGCAGGGTTCCGAACTGGGAACCAATCAACTTGGTAATTTCGCCACGGTGCCAAGATATCGCATATTCCTCCTGCTACACGTAGCAAAGGTTGTATGGACGCTGACGAATACCGCAGCTAGTTTTCGAATGTCCCGGTGTCAGAATCACTCGCGTGAACTTTGGCGCCAGGATCGGGCGGTGCGTTGGATCGGGGAAGATCGGGGTACGGGGAAGAACCGAATTGAGGCGCGCGGAATCATCTGGGGTCTACGGACGGGCGCTCCTGTGCGCCGCGTTTTTATGCTTCGCCTTGCCTGGCTTGGCAGCGACGCTCGATCATCCGGCTTCAGCTAGCTCGACCGCCGAGGCCCGCAAGCAGCCGATGCAGTTCACCTTGATCGCCTGCCAGCCGCATTGCCAGGACTGGATCAGCGCGGTCGGCATCGTCACCGCCGATACCCCGAAAGCCTTCGACGATTTCAGCGCCGGACGCAACGTCGCCGGCATGACGGTCGTGCTGGATTCCGGTGGCGGCTCAGTCAATGACGCCATCGCGCTTGGGCGGCGCTGGCGCAAACTCGGCTTGCGCACGACGGTCGGGACCAGCGTTGTCGTCAAGACCGACGCCGGCGACCGCGCCGCGGTGCTGCCGGACGCCTATTGCGAGTCCATGTGCGCGTTCATGTTGTTGTCCGGCACAGCGCGCTATGTACCTGACGGCGCGCATGTTCGCGTTCATCAGATCTGGATGGGCGATCGCGCCGAAGATGCCAGAGCCGCCAGCTACTCCGCCGATGATCTGATGATCGTGGAGCGCGACATCGGCCGGCTCGCCAAATACACCTTCGACATGGGGGGCGACGGCGATTTGCTGTCTCTGGCGCTCAGCATTCCTCCGTGGGAGAAGCTCCACGAGTTGTCGGCGGCAGAATTGCACTCGACCAACCTGGTAACGACAGACCGCATCGCAGATGTGCTGCCGGGCGGAGGCATCATGGATGCTCCCGTTGCCGGCCTTGTCACGAAACCGGTGCAGGATCGCTTTCCGGCAAGCGTTGCGAATACGACTGCTGCGGGGACGATCGTCAGCAAGCAGACCAAGACCGCCGAAGCGGTTCCGACCGGCGGCGTGGCGGTGGCTTCGCCAGCTCAGAATCCGTAGGAGTATTCAGGCGGAACGGCTTGACCCGTTTCAGCTTTGCGCAGGAGTGAGCGCGGCCGATCTGGCTTCGATCTGGCCGATGGCGTCGACCACGGCATCGAACGTCAGCATGGTGGATGCGTGTCGCGCCTTGTAGTCGCGCACCGGTTCGAGCAGCGCGATGTCGGCCCATTTGCCCTCTGGAGGCGCGCCGTTTTCCTTCAGCATCTTGCGCACGGTCTCGCGCAGTTCACGCAACTCCGCGGCGGTCGACCCGACCACATGCCGGGCCATGATCGACGAGGAGGCTTGGCCGAGCGCGCAGGCTTTCACGTCATGGGCGAAGTCGGTGACGACGGGACCATCCATCTTGAGGTCGATCCTGACGGTGGATCCGCACAGTTTCGAGTGGGCGGTGGCGCTGGCGTCCGGCGCGGGAAGGCGCCCCAGGCGGGGAATATTGCCGGCCAGTTCGATGATGCTCTTGTTGTAAACGTCGTTCAGCATCAGATTCCAAAACTTTGAATTCGCTGAAGAGGCGGGCATCGCTCTTGGCGACGGGAACCTCGATGCCTATATATGTATCTATTGCCGGGAAACGCAATCCGGCGATTTTCCGTCGCACCCGGATTGAAGTTGAATTCGGGCGTCGCAATGTTCAATATCAAGGGACTCAGGCGTCCGGTAGCCGCAACGCTGCCCCGTCTGCCCGGTGACACTCCGGTCTCAAGCGAGGCCGGTCGAACGGAGTAAAGATGGACGCTTTGATCAAGCCGCTGCGCGGCGCCAAACCCGTTGAAGCCAAATCCAGCAACACCAAGCCTGCCGGGTTCGCTCCCGCCGAACTGGATCCGTCGGAGTTTCTGGCGGCCGCCGCTCAGCCGGACCGCTCGCGTCCGTCGCGGCACGAGGCGGAATACGCGGTCAGGACCCTTTTGTCCTATATCGGCGAGAATCCCGACCGGGAGGGGCTGCTCGATACTCCGCGCCGCGTAGTCGAGGCCTATGACGAGATCTATCAGGGCTATCATCAGTGCCCGGCCGAGGTGCTGAACCGCACCTTTGGCGAGACCGCCGGCTACGACGATTTCGTGCTGGTCCGCGACATCGCCTTCACCTCGCAGTGCGAGCACCACATGATGCCATTCTATGGCAAGGCGCATATCGCCTATACGCCGGTCGAGCGGGTGGTCGGACTGTCCAAGCTCGCGCGTCTGACCGATATCTTCGCGCGGCGGCTCCAGACTCAGGAACACATGACCGCGCAGATCGCCGCCGCCGTCGACGAGGTGCTCAAGCCGCGCGGCGTCGCCGTGATGATCGAGGCCGAGCACACCTGCATGTCGGTGCGCGGCGTCGCCAAGCATGGCGCGATGACCTTCACCAGCCGCTTCACCGGCGTGTTCCGCGACAATCCGGCGGAGCAGGCGCGCTTCCTGTCGATGGTGCGAGGGGGCGGCCGCTAGAGATTTTCCCGCTTCTGACGAAATCAGAAGCGGGCTCTGCATTGCGCCACGCCGCGCCGTCAACCCTCGAGGGTTTTTCTGAGGGATTCCTTGTGTCTTCACCCGTATCTTCATCTCAGGCCGGAATCGAGGAGGACCTCACGTTCCGGCCCCGCTTCGATGCGTCGGGCCTGGTCACATGCGTCGCGACCGATGCCACGACCGGCGACGTGCTGATGATTGCGCATATGAACGAGGAGGCGCTGCGGCGGACCGTCGAGACCGGGGACGCCTGGTATTACAGCCGGTCGCGCAAGGCGTTATGGCGAAAGGGCGAGAGTTCGGGTCAGGTCCAGCGGGTTGTCGAGATGCGGACGGACTGCGATCAGGACGCAATCTGGATCAAGGTCGAGCAGCGCGGCGCCGCCTGCCATACCGGACGACGCTCGTGTTTCTACCGCGCGGTGACCAAAGGCGAGGGCGGTGAAGCGCGCGTGACGTTCATCGATGCCGACAGATTGTTCGATCCGGCCGACGTCTATAAGAAGTCCTGAGGGGCGCGAGACTCCATTTTAGAGCTCGATGGGATTTGATTGAATCGTCATGCCCGGCTTTATGCCGGGCATCCACGTCTTGAAACGGGAGCCGGATCAAAGACGTGGACGGCCGGGACAAGCCCGGCCACGACGCGTTGAACACTTCACCCAGTCCGTTAACGCACCGTTAACCATAATCTTCCACCTTGCTCCGCAGTGAAAGCCGTGCGCTGCCGGTGGGAGTCGGCGTGGACGGCGAATTGCCGAGATCGCGTTGAGATGCGAGCGGTCGTTTCGCGGGGAGCGAGAGACCACCATGACCTTCGATGCCGCCAACGCCGCCAGCGATCCGTCGCGCGCCGGGCTGACCGGCCTTTTCGGAGGGATCGCGACCGCCATCCGGAAGGCGGCCGACGCAACGGGCGCGAGCTTCGAATACCTGCTCGCAACCGCCAAGATGGAATCCAATTTCAATCCTCAGGCCGCCGCGCCGACCTCGTCCGCAAAGGGTCTCTTCCAGTTCATCGAGCAGACCTGGCTCGGCACGGTGAAGGAGGCGGGACCCGCGCTCGGCTACAACGGTTACGCCGACGCCATCACCCGGTCTCCGTCGGGCAGCTATTCCGTCAGCGATCCCGCCACGCGCGCCGCCATCCTCAAGCTTCGCGACGATCCGGCCATCGCGTCCGCCATGGCCGGCGTGCTGACGCAATCCAACAGCTTCAAGCTGACCGGCCTGATCGGCCGCCGTCCGACCGATAGCGAACTTTATATGGCGCATTTCATGGGCGTCGGCGGAGCCGCGAAGCTGATCGCGAATGCGCAGGACAATCCGCAAGCATCGGGCGCGCGGCTGTTTCCGAATGCCGCCGCCGCCAATCGTCCGATTTTCTATGAGCCTGACGGTCGCGCGCGCAGCGTGTCGGAAGTCTATGCCGATCTGGACCGGCGCTATGCGGTCGCCGCCAACTCGCCCGCGACCCGCACGGTAATGGCCTCGCTCGGCGTCACCGCGCCGGTGGCGGTCGCGTCCGCGGCGCAGTTCTCGTCGTCGTCCGACAACGCGCTTTACCTGTCGCGTCTGCCCGACACGCGCGGCGTCACACCGGTCGCGGCATCATCCGCGACGGCTGCGTCCGCCGCGCCGGGCCAGCCGATGTTCCGTTCGCTGTTTCAGGTCGGAGAGCGCAGCGAGCCGGTTTCGCCTGCGGTGCAGCAGCTATGGGCACATCCGGCAGCGGTCGCGAGCGCATCGGACCCATCGCCGACGACTCAAGCACCGGCCGGCGGATTGCAGCCGTTCGATCTGTTCAGCGATCGCAGCGGCAAGTACAGCGGGTAGAGCGCAAAGCTTGCAAAGCGTCCGAAACGACGATTGAGTCGGAAGATTCAGGCATGAAGACCCTTGGAGTTCTACTGACCGTCATCGTCGTTGGCATCGTCGCCTATAAGCTGGCCTATCCAACGACCGTCTACCGATTTCGTATCACTGTTAATGTCGACACCCCGCGAGGACCGAAAACGGGTTCAAGCGTTTTGGAAGTGCGGCATCGTACTTATCCGGCGTGGACCACTCTCGGTAACAACACGGGGGAGAGCAGGCTAACGGGCGAGGCGGTGTTTGTTGATCTCGGTTCAAACCCCGACGGAAGACCGTTAAATGTTGTCGCGTTGTTGGCTAACGGTCCGCGAGCAGAAGGTGTAGATTTTTATCTGGTGCCGGGAATGGCGTTTGCCCCCCATTGGAAGGGCGAGTCCAAACATTTTATAACATATCGGGAAGTATCAAAGCTGCCAGTCGGGACGCGTGCCGAACTGCAAGGCAACCTCATTCCAACTTTAGTGAGCTTCTCGAATCCAAGCGATCCGAACACAGCGCGTGTGGTGCCGCCTGACGATTTCGGGAGCATCTTTGGTCCAGGGTTCAATCTCCACAGCGTCGAAATCGAGATTGTCTCGCGAGGAACTTGGCCTCTTACCATCTTTGGAGCAAGTGGCACTCAAATGACGCGCGTGATCGAACGCTCACTGCCGTTCTTAGTAACTCATCGCGAAAAACTAAAGCGCTTGATCGACGACATGCCTCCAAGATTTCAACCCCATTACTTCCTATTCACGAGATAGAAGATGAGCATCTTGGATGATCTGTTTCGCGCGATCTCGGGTTTCCATTTCTAATGGTCTGCGGATTCTCCCCTCAATGCGATTTTGAGACTGGACCTCGTTTCCACGTTAACGAAACGTCAACGAAGGCAAACGGTTATGGTGAACCCTTTGTTAAGCGTCATGGTTTATTTTCCATGACACTGGCATCGGGTCCCGGTGTCATCTCAAGTTGTGTAAGCCGGAAACACCATGATCGTTCGGCAATTCATCAGTTGGGTGCGCACCGCTCCCGCAGGCGAGCGAGCGGAAGCAACACGAGCGCTGGCCAGGGCCTGGCTCATCTCCGATCTCTCCGATGACGATCGCGCGGCCGCCGAGGGCGCACTCCTGATGCAGCTCGACGACTCCTCGCCGCTGGTTCGACAGGCGATGGCGGAGGTCTTTGCGCACAGCACGACCGCGCCGGCGGCCATTGTCCAGGCGCTGTCGATCGATCAGTCTTCGGTTTCCGTCCCGGTTCTCCAACATTCGCCGCTTCTGATCGACGCGGATCTGGTCGACATCGTCGCGACCGGCAACAATGACGTGCAATGCGCCGTCGCCCGCCGCGCCTGCATTCCCGTATCGGTCTGCGCGGCTATCGCCGAGGTCGGCTCGGCGGCGGCGGCCCTTGAGTTGATCGAAAATCCGGGCGCTAATATCGCGCCGATGTCGTGGGACCGCATCGTCGAGCGGCACGGGCATCTCGCCGCAATTCGGGAGTCGATGCTGGCGCTCGACGATCTGCCGGCAGCCACGCGGTTCGCGCTGATCGGAAAGCTGTCGGATACGCTGGCGCAGTTCGTCGTCGCGAAGAACTGGCTCAGCGCCGATCGTGCCGACCGCGCGGTCGGCGACGCGCGCGATCGCTCCGTCGTCAACCTTGCAGCTCAAGCGCGAGACGACGATATGCGCGGTCTGGTCGCGCATCTTCGCGCCACCGGGCAACTCAACGCCGGCTTGATCCTGCGCGCGCTGCTGTCGGGCAATCACGACCTGTTCGACCATGCGCTGGTGGAATTGTCGGGCCTGCCTTTGAACCGCGTCGTCGCACTGGTTCACGATCGCGGCGGTGCGAGCCTTTCCGCGCTGCTGACGCGGGCAGGGCTGCCCGAATCCACGTTCCCCGCGTTTCGCGCCGCGCTTGAAGCGCGCGACGAGATCGGCTTTGTCGGAACGGTCGGCGGTGCGACGCGATTGCGCCGTCGCATGGTGGAGCGCGTCCTGACGGTGTGCGAAACCGCGCCAACGGAGGTTTCCGAGCCTCTGCTGATTCTGCTGCGGCGTTTCGCAACGGAATCGGCGCGCGAGGAGGCGCGCGTGTTCTGTGACGAGCTGGTTGCGGAAGGAATTGCGGAGCCGACGTTCGAGGAGGCGCCAGTTTACGCGACGGAGTTGTCCGAACCCGAATTGTACGAGCCGAATTTCCCTGAAGAATTCTGCGAACCTATGTCTGACAGGCCGCGCTTCTTCGATCGCTTCAGGTTCAAAACTCAGCTCGACCGTGAGCCTGATGAAGCCGTGCTTGAGGAAACGGAATCTTACGAGGCGGTTTCTTGCGACATGGAGCCTTGCGAAGCGGAGCTTTATGAAGCGGAGCCTTGTGCAGTTGCGTTTTATGAACCCGAGCGCATCGAACCGAGGTTTGACGAGCCGGCGCCGTGCGAATCCGCCTTTCGCACGCCGAGCCTTGACGAATCCAGAGATGCGCCGCGATCATATCGCGAACCGCTGCTCAGCGATCTGCTTGCGGCTGCGTAACTGTACGACATCATCGTCGTCCTTTGGGACGCAGGGACCTGTACGTCGCGGACTAGGCGACAGGAAGCCAGCGATCAGGCCTGGCATTTTCGCGCAAAGCCTGTCCTCGGGCTTGGCCGGAGGATGAAATCCGGTTTGCGTGAAGAAACACGTCAATCAAAGCAGAGTCTTTCACCGTCCTAGAGTCTTTCACCGTTTCATGGAAACGATGAAAGACTCCAGCTTCTTGATTTGACGCGTTTTCTTCACGCGAACCGGATTCCACTTCGCTCGAAAACGCTCTAGGGTCCGGACTCAATTGATCCACCAGGTAAGTACTGCGGCCAGGAAGATCGTAGAGAGGAAGATATCGGCCCGCTTGTCATAGCGGGTTGCGATGCGTCGGAAGTCCTTGAGGCGGCAGAACATCCTCTCGATGACATTACGTCCTTTGTAGGCAGTTTTGTCGTAACGGTGCGGATGCTTGCGGGTCGGGTTTGGCGGGATGACGGCCTTGATCCGCCGCCCGGCAAGCATCTCCCTCAGGCTTCTGGCATCGTAAGCGCGATCGGCGAGAAGCCTCTTGGGCTGATGTCCCATCGCGAGCAGACTGCGCGCCCCTTCGAGGTCGTGAACGTTCCCGGCCGTGATCAACAGGGCGCGGGGGCGGCCCATCTCGTCAGTCAATGCGTGGATCTTGGTCGTTTGCCCGCCACGCGACCGGCCGATGGCGTTGTTGAACGCCCCCCTTTTGCACCGGCGGCAGAGCGATGGGCCTTGATGTAAGTCGAGTCCACCGAGGCCGATCCATACATGCCCGTCGAGCCGGTCAGGGCATAGAAAATATCGGTCCAAATCCCCTGACGGCTCCAGCGATTGAAGCGGTTGTAGATCGTCGTGTAAGGCCCATAGACCTCAGGGCAATCGCGCCAGCGTGCCCCACAGCGCAACATGTGGACGATGCCGCTGATCACCCGGCGATCATCAACCCGACGCGCTCCGCGCCGCCCTCGCGGCAACAAAGGCTCAATCCGCCGCCACTCCGCATCGCTCAGCCAGTAAACCTGCTTTGCCATCCAAACCTCCATGAGTTGGAAGCTTGAATCACAATGCCTCAGTTCGCAAAATCCTTATTGAGTACGGACCCTAGTGAAGCGGTGAAAGACCCTTACCAACAAAAATGTGATGAACATCCCGCGTTGGCAGGAACGACCGGACGTTATTCCACCGGCGCGATGCTTGGCGCGAGGATGGCTTCGAGGTGCTCGGGCCGGTCGCGGTTGACGGCGGCGAGATATTCGTCGGCGACGAGGCGAAGTTTGCGATTGATTTCTTGGGCCATGGCCTCGGTGCCGGGGCTCGTATGCTCGCGCACGATCGCCTGGATCGCGTTGATGTGATAGGCGATCAGTTCCGCAGGCACGCGCTCGAGAGACGGCGAATGCTCGATGATGCGGCAGAGACTTTCGGCGCCGGCGGCGGCGAAGGGATAGCCGAAGGTCGCGGCGTCGCCCTTGATGTCGTGCGCGGCGCGAAACAGTTCATCGCGCGTGGCCGGAGTGAATCCGTCCTTGACGATCGCCGCGTGGGCGGCGGCAAGACGGTCTCGTTCGATCGCCATCCAGGTTGAGAATTCGTTGGACAGTCCCGCAAGCGCCTTCTCGGCGCGCGCGACCGGATCCTCGAAAGTCTCTTCGTCGACAAGACGCACCACTTTGCGCAGCCGATTGGGCGGCGTGATGACGTGATGGTCGGCGAATGCCTCGACCTTAAGCTCGGGTGTGTCGTCCTTCTGCATGGCGCGGCTCGTCAGCCCGGGGTCCGGGCTTTATCCAGAAGCGATGGATGCGGAATGACGTCGGGCTCCTTGGTGCCGCGGCGCTCCGGCCCGATATAGGCGTTGCTGGTGTTACGCCGGCGGTCGGGGCCGAAATAGTTCTTGGTCTTGATGAAGGGCCGCGGCGAGACCACGACGTTGAGAATTCGCTGATAGAGCCCCTTGGCCGAAATCGGCTTCGCCAGGAATTCGGTGACGCCCGCATCGCGCGCAACGGTGACGCGCCGCTTCTCCGAATGTCCGGTCAGCATGATGATCGGAGCGAACGGATTTCCTTTCGATTCCGGCTGGCGGATCATCTGCGCAAGCTCGATCCCGTCGAAGATCGGCATCGCCCAGTCGGTGATGACGATGTCGGGAACGTAGTGCGTGTACATTTCGAGCGCGGTGGCGCCGTCCTCGGCCTCGTAGACTTCGCGTGCGCCGAACGAATGCAGCAGGGTGCGCAGGATGCGGCGCATGTGCGCATTGTCGTCGCAAACGAGAAATCGCAGCTTGTTGAAGTCGATGCCGTACATGGTGGAACGCGGACCCGGTATACCCACCATTAACTATATGCCGACGCCGTTAACGAATGGTTGCCGCTCTTTCTCGCGACGGGAGAGGGAAGATGGACCTAGTAGCCGAACTGCTCGCGCAGGATTCGTTCCTCGAGGCTGTGGCCGGGATCGAACAGCATGCGCATCGCAATCGTCTTGTCGGACAGGACCTCGACGCGACGGACGTTGCGGGCTTCGTCGTGGTCGGCGACGGCGGCTACCGGGCGCTTTTGGTCCTCAAGCACCTCGATCGCCACGACGGCGGTGTCCGGCAGCAGCGCGCCGCGCCAGCGCCGCGGGCGGAAGGGGCTGATCGGGGTTAGCGCCAGCAGCGCCGCATTGATCGGCAGGATCGGCCCCTGCGCCGACAGGTTGTAGGCGGTCGAGCCAGCCGGTGTCGCGACCATCACGCCGTCGGCGATGAGTTCGGCCATGCGTTCGCGCTCGTCGATCAGGATGCGCAGCCGCGCGGCCTGATGGGCCTGGCGAAACAGCGACACTTCGTTGATGGCGTGATGGATGTGAACGGCGCCGTGGATATCGGTCGCACGCATCAGGAGCGGGTGGATTACGGTGTCGGTCGCGGCAGCGAGGCGGGCGCGTAAAGCATCCCGGCTGTATTCGTTCATCAGAAATCCGACGGTGCCCCGGTGCATGCCGTAGATCGGCTTGCCCGATCGCATGTTCCGATGCAGCGTTTGCAGCATCAGTCCGTCGCCGCCGAGCGCAACCAGCACATCGGCGTCCGCGGGATCGTGATTGCCGTAAATCGCGACCAGTTCGGCCAGCGCCTGCTGGGCTTCGGGGCTTGCGCCCGCGACAAAGGCGATCCGGTCGTACGGTGGGGATGAGGTCATGATCGTTCGAAGGCTTCCGCCGCTGCTGTCGGCGTATCATATCCGGTTGCGCCGGTTGTCGAGGCGGCACTTAACCGCGCTTTGCGGTCGCGTGTCGAGGCCCGGGTCTGTCCATGGTTAGCGGCCACGACAAGACCCGCAATGCCGATGCCGGAAAAAGCGCGAAAATCCTGCTCGGCGATGCCCGGGCGGGCCGTGCAGCAGCCGCGACCCGGGGTTTCGTGGAATCGGCGCCGCGAATATGACCAGCCATTCATCCAGATGAATGGTAGCTGTTATCACGTTCAGCATGCGTTCAGCGGCACGGTCTCATTGTCGGTCTCATGATCGAAGAGCCCGGCCATCCGGCCAGACAACTCGGGTGATCATCTCCAGGGAGACAACCCATGCTGAAAGTGATTTCCGCCGCGCTGCTCGCCGCTTCCGTGTTTGTTGCGCCCGCGATGGCCGGCACCGCCCGGACGGGTCATGCCCCGGCGGCCAAATCAGTAACCCTCAAATCGAAAACGCTGAACGCCAACGCCAAGATGGGGCGCCATCATCATCATCATGCTCGCCGGCACGTCCATCACCGCCACCATCATCACCACTAATTCCGATGTGCTGATCACTTCGGAAGCGGATCACGGCCCATGGTCATCGTTCCCGGTGGCCGCGGGCCGGATTCATTTTCTCCACCTTTCATTGTATCGATAACTGAATTGCGAATTTCATTCCGCCTTGAGGCAGGCTAGTCATCGGTGAAGTCATGAACGTGAAGACGGACCGGTGTTGGGGGCATCTGCAAAATTTCTGGCGGTCGCGCTGCTGGCGGGATCGCTCGCGGCCTGCGTGACCGACGATCAAGGCGGCGGTCAGGGCGGCATGGTCTATACCGATGATCGCGGCGTGGCCGACCAACCGTTTCCGGGCGACTATCGCGCGCAGGTCCTGGCGTTCCTCAGAACTTACCTCAACAATCCCGTCGGCATCCGCGACGCCGCGATGGCCGAGCCGGTTCAGCGCACCGTCGGCGGCCGGCTGCGTTACGTGAGTTGCCTGCGCTACAATGCCCGCGAGATCGACGGCAGCTACGGCGGTGTGGTGCAGCGTGCGGCGGTGTATGTCGATGCCCGGCTCGATCGCATGATCGAGAAAGCCGGCGACGTCTGCGCTGGCGTCGCCTACGCTCCGTTTCCCGAGTTGGAGAAACTGACGCGCTGAGAAGCCGCCGGTAGTCGAGCGTTTACCGAACCGATCACATTTCAGGGAACCCGGAACCTTCCGACCGGGCGAGCGACCCATTTGAATGGTGTTGAATGGCGTCTCCCGCGCAGCAACTTGGCTTTGCGGCTGCGGGATCCTACATCGGAACTAACGGTGTTGTTTGCAGGTCACGGTTGTAAATCATCGCAGGTAACGCTGCCGCCCTCTGGCAACCAAATTCGCGCCACGTTGTTTGACGATGGTGAGGTCCGAAGGATGAATTCGACCAAAAAGGGGGAACCCCTCATGAAGAAATTCTTGCTCAGCGCGGCGGCGGTTGTCGCTTTCGCCGCACCGGCGCTTGCGGCTGATCTTCCGCCGCGGCCCTATACCAAGGCGCCGCCCTATACGCCGCCGCAGGCCGTCTACAATTGGACAGGCTTCTATATCGGCGGTCATCTTGGCGGCGCGTTCGGAGGCGGTCTGGGTGGAAACGACGGCCGTTTTCTCGGCGGCGTGCAAGGCGGCGCGGATTATCAGTTCGCGAACAACTGGGTGCTCGGCCTCGAAGCCGAATATAGCTGGCTCGCCAGCGCCAACAGCAGCCTGGCTTTCCCGGGCGGGAGCATCGTGAACAGCGATGACCGCGGTCTCGGCTCGGTGACCGGCCGGCTCGGCTATACCTGGGGGCCGGCTTTGCTATACGCCAAGGGCGGTTATGCGTTCCGCGACAGCAAGCTCGGCATTACCGATGCTGCGGGTGTGCCGCAGGCTTTCGCAACCACCGGCAATCGTGACAACGGCTACACCGTCGGCGCCGGTCTCGAATACATGTTCGCGCCGAACTGGTCCGCCAAGGTGGAGTATCAGTATTACAATTTCGGCAAGACGACATTTGCCACAGGCTCGCCTCCGGATGTCGTCGGAGCGAGCTTCCGCAACGACGAGCATGCCGTCAAGGCTGGCGTGAACTATCGCTTCGGCTGGGGCGGACCGGCCGCCTCTCGCTATTGAGATCGTCGGCGGAGCGACTCAACGCCCGCTCGGAAAAGCACATCGAACGACAAAGGCCGGCTTTCACGCCGGCCTTTGTTTTTTTTCGGTGCGGAAGTCTCGCAACCCCGCGGCCGCGCCTCCGCATCAAATGCGGTCGACCCTTAGAAACAGCGTCCAGATCGCCAGCATCAGAGTTGCAATCGCCAGCCAGTGCGGATGGACACAGAATGTCGCGCCGTAATAGCACAGTTGATCGGCGGCGATGCCGTAGTTGCCGGCGCCGTAGAACACCAGCGTTGCCAGCGCCATCATGGCAGTTACGAATACCATCGGACACTCCCGATGTTGCCGACGCAGTCGAATTCTCCTTTTCGGGAAATTCGCTGCGGCCACTTCCGTCTGGAAAAAATTCTAGAGTGGCTCCGGTGAAGCAAGCGTAAATCGATGCTTCGGTTTTTCTACGAACCTCGCGGTGTGCTGTTGCCGCGGGGGCCGGCGCGGGCGACTGCTGTTCAGCGGGCAACGACGGAAGAAACTCGTTCGGGCGTGGGAGAGGCGGACGTAGGGCAGGGGTCGGCTGCCTATCCATGCAGCAGGACGAGGGCGCCGCCGATGAGCGCGGCTCCGAAGATCGCAATGGCGATGATCATGCCAAGGCGGCGGGGTTTGCCGTCCGTCCGAGTTTCGCCCACCTGCCGCTCGGCCGCCTCATAGGCTGTTCTGTTTTCCGGATCCTGATCGATCCACGCTTCAAAGGCGCGGGACTCGTGTGCGCTCTGGTTGGCGTCACGATTTTTCAGGACCCAGGCGGCTGCCTCTTGCTGCCGTTTGCTGTCCGCCTGTGGTGATTGGCTGGTTGTCATCGTGACCTCTGATCGCCCGTTGCGCCCCGCGTCGTGGAGATGGCCTCCTCCGAAGGGCCGCCTACTCAATACCGGGCGGGCGGTCGAGGCAATACGGGAGTGCCCGGAAGCTTCCGGGCAACCCATGTCTGGCGGGATAGCGAGCGGTGGTGCGGTCTTTGACCCGACGTTGCCGCCCGCCTCCTCAAAAGCAGGCCCGATGCATTTTAGGGCTGACGGAGCGTTTTGCGTTCGCTATAGAGGCACCGCGCTAGGAGTGTAGCTCAATTGGTAGAGCACCGGTCTCCAAAACCGGGGGTCGCAGGTTCGAGCCCTGCCACTCCTGCCAGCCAATCCGTCGAAATATCCGCGTCTTGCGGCCGTCATCGCAAGCACATTGCCAGGCCGAGGTGGCCGACCGCGCCCTTGACCTTTGCCGCCGGCGGCAGTAGATAGCGGCACCTGCTGTCGGCCCGAATTGACGGATATCCGACGCGGCTTTGAATTTCCCGGACAGTCGAGCCCGCTGGGCGACTACCCTCAAACGGAGGGGTGGGCGCACGAAAGAGGCTGTCCGGATCTCCGAAACCAGATCGGCAAACGAACGCGGATTATCGACGATGGCTTTCAGCCCGTTCAAATTCCTGCAGGAAGTGCGCACCGAGACCGCGAAGGTCACCTGGCCGTCGCGCCGGGAAACCACGGTCACGACGATCATGGTGTTCCTGATGGTGGCGTTGGCGTCGATCTTCTTCTTCTTCTCGGATCAGTTAATCCGGTTTTTCATCACGTTCGTCCTGAGCCTTCATTGAAGACACGAACGACTCGCGGAACTGAACCATGAGCATGCGCTGGTACATCGTCCACGCCTATTCGAATTTCGAAAAGAAGGTCTCCGAATCGATCCGCGAGCAAGCCAAGCAGCGGGGGCTTGAGGATCTTTTCGAGCAGGTGCTGGTGCCGACCGAGAAGGTCACGGAAGTCCGGCGCGGGCGCAAGGTCGATACCGAGCGCAAGTTCTTCCCGGGTTACGTGCTGGTGAAGATGAACCTCACCGACGAGGCGTTTCACCTCATCAAGAACACTCCGAAGGTCACGGGCTTCCTCGGCGCCGAGAACAAGCCGATGCCGATCTCGGAAGCCGAGGCCATGCGCATCATGCACCAGGTGCAGGAAGGCGTGGAGCGACCCAAGGCGTCGGTATCGTTCGAGATCGGCGAGAACGTCCGCGTGGCCGATGGCCCGTTTGCCTCGTTCTCGGGCGTGGTGGAGGAAATCGACGAGGCGCGCTCGCGCGTGAAGGTCGCGGTGTCGATCTTCGGACGCGCGACGCCGGTCGAACTGGAGTTCGGCCAGGTCGAGAAGGTATAAGTTTTTACCTCTCCCCGCCTGCGGGGAGAGGCATAGACGGCCTTCGGCCGTCGTACTAAAAGCGACGCCGATGCTTTGCATCGGCTATGCGCGTAGCGGTCGGGTGAGGGCTCTTTCACGATGCAGCCTCTCACCCCGATCCTCTCTCCGTCAAAACGGGGAGAGGGAGCAGGCAAACATTGTGGGAGGTGAGGGCGGTCGCCAGCCGTCTCAAGCCGTAACCACCAACAGGAGTGACGCATGGCAAAGAAAGTGACCGGATACCTGAAATTGCAGGTGCCGGCCGGTGCGGCGAACCCGTCGCCACCGATCGGCCCCGCGCTTGGTCAGCGCGGTCTCAACATCATGGAATTCTGCAAGGCGTTCAACGCCCAGACGCAGAAGGAAGAAAAGAACACGCCGATTCCGGTGGTGATCACGATCTATGCCGATCGTTCCTTCACCTTCGAGATGAAGACCCCGCCGATGTCCTACTTCCTCAAGCAGGCAGCGAAGATCCAGTCCGGCTCCAAGGCGCCGGGCCGCGATTCCGCCGGCAAGGTGACCAAGGCGCAGGTGCGCGAGATCGCCGAGAAGAAGATGAAGGACCTCAATTGCGACACCGTCGAATCGGCCATGAGCATGGTCGAGGGCTCCGCCCGCTCGATGGGCCTTCAGGTGGCGGAGTAACGAACCATGGCAACCGGAAAACGTTTGAAGAAAGCTCGCGAAGGCATTGATCGGGAAAAACTTTACCCGATCGCCGAGGCCATCAAGCTGATCAAGGAACGCGCCAAATCAAAGTTCGACGAAACCATCGAGATCGCGATGAATCTCGGCGTCGATCCGCGTCACGCCGACCAGATGGTTCGCGGTGTGGTCAGCCTGCCGAACGGCACCGGCCGCACGCTGCGCGTCGGCGTGTTCGCGCGCGGCGCCAAGGCCGACGAAGCCAAGGCTGCGGGCGCCGATGTCGTCGGCGCGGAAGACCTCGTTGAAAAGGTGCAGGGCGGCACGATCGACTTCGATCGCTGCATCGCCACGCCGGACATGATGCCGCTGGTCGGCCGGCTCGGCAAGGTGCTCGGCCCGCGCGGCATGATGCCGAATCCGAAGATCGGCACCGTGACCATGGACGTCGCCGGCGCCGTGAAGGGCGCCAAGGGCGGTTCGGTCGAATTCCGCGTCGAGAAGGCCGGAATCGTGCAGGCCGGTATCGGCAAGGCCTCGTTCTCGGAGGAGAAACTCGTCGAGAACATCAAGGCGTTGGCGGACGCGGTGGCGAAGGCGAAGCCCGCCGGCGCCAAGGGCACCTATATCCAGCGCATCGCGGTGTCCTCGACCATGGGTCCGGGCGTCAAGGTCGAGCCGGGAACCGTCCTCGGCTGACGCTGGGAATTGCTGACGAGAAACGAGGCGGGATCGGACCTTCCGGACCCGCCTTTTTTATTTGCGATACCCGTGGTGAAGGTTCCGGCGCGACTGCGCCGTCCTCGGCGCTGTTGATGTCCTGCCGGGCCGAGATGCGATATTTTGTCCGGATCGAAAGCTGGCCGGAAAATTGCATGATTTAGGACTTGGCAACGCAGCAGAGATTCGTTAAACACCGCGCTCCGGACGTGCTGGCTTGCGCTCGCATGTCCGTGTTCGCATTCCAAAAATCCAACGAGATAGGAGTTCTTCCTTCCCGCATGTCCATTCGGATGGTTCGGGAGGACGGAGCGTCAATCTGGCTGGGACGATGGTGCGAACGGGGTCGTTGGTCGTCCCGTCAGGGATGATGTTGTCGATCCCATCCTGTCCGAGACTGCAGGCGCCCGCGGCTAACGCAAGTTGGTCCAACGGCTTAATCGCATGGCCTGCATAGACGGGTGAAGACCGGATTTCGCTTTCCGAACCATGAACGGAAGGCAGCAGATTGGGTTCGAACCTCGACACCCCGTGCCTTCGGCCGTGAGGCCTTTGGACGCGGGAGGGCAGGCTACTGAATGTCGTCACGCCCGGCGTGTCTCGGGACCGGTATCTTGAAGCCGATCTTGGGATCAGGTTCCGGGCTGGGCGATGGGTATAACCCGGTGGTCCCAGCCTTGAGGCGAAGGCCGCCAAACGGAAAGAGCTTGCTGTGGAACGAGCGGCAAAAAAAGAAGCGGTCGAACAGCTCAACGAGACCTTCAAGTCTACGGGCGTCGCGATCGTTGCTCATTATTCCGGCCTCACGGTGGCCCAGATGCAGACCCTGCGCAAGCAGATGAAGCAGGCGGGCGCGTCGGTGAAGGTCTCGAAGAACCGTCTCGCCAAAATCGCTCTTGAAGGCACAGACGTCGTTGCCATCGGCGCCCTTTTGAAGGGCCCGACCGTGATCGCGACTTCCAGCGATCCGGTGGCGGCACCGAAGGTTGCGGTCGAATTCGCCAAGACGAACGAGAACTTCGTCGTGCTCGGCGGCTCGATGGGCAAAACCGTGCTGGACGTGAACGGCGTGAAGGCGCTCGCCTCGCTGCCGTCTCTCGACGAACTGCGCGGCAAGCTGGTCGGCCTTCTGGTCGCTCCGGCGACCAAGATCGCCCAGCTCTCGACGGCGCCCGCGGCCAAGCTCGCGCGCGTTGTCCAGGCCTATGCCTCAAAGGACGAAGCGGCGTAAGGCCCTTCGCAAGTCAAATCTGGTTCGAACCGAATACGTTAAAGGAATATATCGATGGCTGATCTGCAGAAGATTGTTGACGACCTCTCGGCGCTGACCGTGCTCGAGGCTGCCGAACTGGCGAAGCTGCTCGAAGAGAAGTGGGGCGTGTCGGCCGCTGCCGCCGTGGCTGTCGCTGCTGCGCCGGGCGCCGGTGGTGGCGCTCCCGCCGCCGAGGAGAAGACCGACTTTACCGTCGTGCTTGCGGCCGCGGGCGACAAGAAGATCGAGGTGATCAAGGAAGTCCGCGCCATCACCGGGCTCGGCCTTAAGGAAGCCAAGGATCTGGTCGAAGGTGCGCCGAAGCCGCTGAAGGAAGGCGTTGCCAAGGACGAGGCCGAGAAGATCAAGGCCCAGCTCGAAAAGGCCGGCGCGAAGGTGGAATTGAAGTAATCGCGGCGTAGCCGACGATTACGAAATTCCATCCCCGGACGAGCGAGGCGAAGTCGAGCGCGATCCGGGGATGCCCCAAGGCGAGGATGGCCGGGTAAGCCCGGCCATGACGGAGGCTTAACTCGAGTGAATCCAGGCCTCTTCGTCTGGTTTGGCGAGTTTAGCGAGACCCGGAAACGCCCCGAGAAGGGGTGGATGGCTCCGGGACGAAGGTGAGATGAATGGGATTTCCTGACGAGTGCGATCCGATCGCGCCCGGCGGGTGCAGCGGCCGGATCTGGTCCGGATGGTTGTACACAGGAAAGTGTGAAGAGTCGGGGATCTACCCCTCGAATCTCCACGATTGCCATCCCATATTGGGGCGGCAGCACGAAAGCACAGCGGATGGCGGGAACGGCGGCGTTCTCTCATAAGCTGTTGGGAGAGCAGCGATTTCGGGCTTTTTCGGTCCGTTTGGAGACAGTTTTGACGGGCTGGGTGTACGCATTGCACCCCGCACGTCGTTTTGCGTTCTGCGAGCCTGGCGTTCCAGTTCAGGACTGAAGTCCTGATATTTGCGTTCCGCTCTTGAGAGCGTTCCGAGATTCACCCCGGGGGCGATGCCAATCGCGCTTCGGAAGGTTTGCCCCCACGGGCGACGACATGAGAGGCCACGATGGTGCAGCAGACGTTCACCGGTCGCAAGCGGGTTCGCAAGTTCTTTGGGCATATCCGGGAAGTCGCCGAGATGCCGAACCTGATCGAGGTTCAGAAGGCGTCCTACGACCAGTTCCTGATGGTTGACGAACCGCCCGGTGGCCGGCTCGACGAAGGTCTGCAGGCGGTTTTCAAGTCGGTGTTTCCGATCAATGACTTTTCGGGAACCTCGCAGCTCGAATTCGTGCGCTACGAATTCGAGGCGCCGAAGTACGACGTCGACGAGTGCCGCCAGCGCGGCATGACCTATGCCGCCCCGCTGAAGGTGACGCTTCGCCTCATCGTGTTCGACATCGACGAGGAAACCGGCGCGAAGTCGGTGAAGGACATCAAGGAGCAGGACGTCTACATGGGCGACATTCCGCTCATGACCATGAACGGCACCTTCGTCGTCAACGGCACCGAGCGCGTGATCGTCTCGCAGATGCATCGTTCGCCCGGCGTGTTCTTCGATCACGACAAGGGCAAGACTCACTCCTCCGGCAAGCTGCTGTTCGCCGCGCGCGTCATTCCCTATCGCGGCTCGTGGCTCGACATTGAGTTCGACGCCAAGGACATCGTGTTTGCGCGAATCGACCGCCGCCGCAAGATCCCGGTGACGTCGCTGATGTTTGCCCTCGGCCTCGACGGCGAGGAGATCTTGAGTACGTTCTACAAGAAAATTATCTACAAGCGCGCCAAGTCCGGCGGCAGCCCGGAAGGCTGGCGGGTGCCCTACGATCCGGTGCGCTTCCGCGGCTATTCCACGCTGAACGACCTGATCGACGCCGACACCGGCAAGGTCGTGCTCGAGGCCGGCAAGAAGCTCACTGTCCGCGCCGCCCGCCAGCTCCAGGAGAAGGGGCTGAAGGCGCTGCGCATGAGCGACGAGGAACTGGTCGGCATGTATCTCGCCGAGGATCTCGTCAATCCGAAGACCGGCGAAATCTACGCCGAAGCCGGCGAGGAAATTACCGAGAAGTCGATGAAGGCGCTGAACGAGCACGGCTACAAGGAGCTGCCGCTGCTCGACATCGACCATGTCAATGTCGGCCCCTATATCCGCAACACGTTGTCCGCCGACAAGAACATGACGCGCGAGGACGCGCTGTTCGACATCTACCGGGTGATGCGCCCGGGCGAGCCGCCGACGCTGGATTCGGCGCAGAACATGTTCCAGTCGCTGTTCTTCGACAGCGAGCGCTACGACCTGTCCGCGGTCGGCCGCGTCAAGATGAACATGCGTCTCGACCTCGATGCGCCGGACACCTATCGCACGTTGCGCAAGGAAGACATCCTCGCCGTCATCAAGACGCTGGTGGACCTGCGCGACGGCAAGGGCGAGATCGACGACATCGACCATCTCGGCAACCGCCGTGTGCGTTCGGTCGGCGAGCTGATGGAAAACCAGTACCGCATCGGCCTGTTGCGCATGGAGCGCGCCATCAAGGAGCGCATGTCCTCGGTCGACATCGATACCGTGATGCCGCAGGACCTGATCAACGCCAAGCCTGCGGCGGCCGCCGTGCGCGAGTTCTTCGGCTCTTCGCAGCTTTCGCAGTTCATGGACCAGACCAACCCGCTGTCGGAAATCACCCACAAGCGCCGTCTTTCGGCGCTCGGACCGGGCGGCCTGACCCGCGAGCGCGCCGGCTTCGAGGTGCGCGACGTGCATCCGACGCATTACGGCCGCATCTGCCCGATCGAGACGCCGGAAGGTCCGAACATCGGCCTGATCAACTCGCTGGCGACGTTCGCGCGCGTCAACAAGTATGGCTTCGTCGAAACACCCTATCGCAAGGTGAAGGACGGCCGCGTCACCGACGAGGTGGTCTATCTCTCGGCGATGGAGGAGGGCCGCTATCACGTCGCGCAGGCCAACCTGCCGCTCGACAACCGCGGCCGCTTCACCGAGGACCTCGTGGTCTGTCGCCACGCCGGCGAAGTGCTGCCGGTGACGCCGGACAAGGTCGACTTCATGGACGTGTCGCCGAAGCAGCTCGTCTCGGTCGCCGCTGCGCTGATCCCGTTCCTGGAGAACGACGACGCCAACCGCGCGCTGATGGGTTCGAACATGCAGCGCCAGGCGGTGCCGCTGGTTCGCGCCGAGGCGCCGTTCGTCGGCACCGGCATGGAAGGCGTGGTCGCCCGCGACTCCGGCGCTGCGATCGCCGCGCGCCGCTCCGGCGTGATCGACCAGATCGACGCTACCCGCGTCGTCATCCGCGCCACCGAGGATCTCGATCCGACCAAGTCGGGCGTCGATATCTACCGGCTGATGAAGTATCAGCGCTCGAACCAGTCGACCTGCATCAATCAGCGTCCGCTGGTGAAGGTCGGCGACATCGTCAGGAAAGGCGACATCATCGCCGACGGTCCCTCGACCGATCTCGGCGAGCTTGCGCTCGGCCGCAACGTGCTGGTCGCATTCATGCCGTGGAACGGCTACAACTTCGAGGACTCGATCCTGCTTTCCGAGCGGATCGTCAAGGAAGACGTCTTCACCTCGATCCATATCGAGGAATTCGAGGTGATGGCCCGCGACACCAAGCTGGGGCCTGAGGAAATCACTCGCGACATTCCGAACGTCTCGGAAGAGGCGCTGAAGAACCTCGACGAAGCCGGCATCGTCTACATCGGCGCCGAGGTCCGCGCCGGCGACATCCTGGTCGGCAAGATCACGCCGAAGGGCGAAAGCCCGATGACGCCGGAGGAAAAGCTGCTCCGCGCCATCTTCGGCGAGAAGGCCTCCGACGTCCGCGACACCTCCTTGCGCGTGCCTCCGGGCGTGCAGGGCACGATCGTCGAGGTGCGCGTGTTCAATCGCCACGGCGTCGACAAGGACGAGCGCGCGCTCGCGATCGAGCGCGAGGAGATCGAACGCCTCGCCAAGGACCGCGACGACGAGCAGGCGATTCTCGACCGGAACGTCTACGGCCGCCTCGCCGATTTGCTCGAAAACCGCCAAGGCATTGCCGGCCCGAAGGGCTTCAAGAAGGACACCAAGATCACCCGCTCGGTGCTCGAGGAATATCCGAAGTCGCAGTGGTGGCTGTTCGCTTCGCCGAACGACAAGCTGATGGCCGAGATCGAGGCCATGCGCAAGCAATACGACGAGTCGAAGAAGGGCCTTGAACAGCGCTTCCTCGACAAGGTCGAGAAGCTGCAGCGTGGCGACGAATTGCCGCCCGGCGTGATGAAGATGGTCAAGGTCTTTGTCGCGGTGAAGCGCAAGATTCAGCCGGGCGACAAGATGGCGGGCCGTCACGGCAACAAGGGCGTGGTATCGAAGATCGTTCCGATCGAGGACATGCCGTTCCTGGAGGACGGCACCCACGCCGACATCGTGCTCAATCCGCTCGGCGTGCCCTCGCGCATGAACGTCGGCCAGATTCTCGAAACCCATCTGGGCTGGGCCTGCGCGGGCCTCGGCAGGCGGATCGGGCAGGCCGTCGATGCCTATCTCGCCAGCGCGAAGCAGGAAACCAAGCCGCTGAAGGAGACGCTCAAGAAGGTCTACGGCGACAACGAGACCATCAAGTCGCTCAACGATCATGAGCTTGTCGAACTCGGCCGCAATCTCAGCCGCGGCGTGCCGATCGCGACGCCGGTGTTCGACGGCGCCAAGGAAACCGACATCGAGCAGATGCTCGAGCTGGCGGGCATGGACAAGTCGGGCCAGTCCACCGTCTATGACGGGCGGACCGGCGACCCGTTCGATCGCAAGGTGACGGTGGGCTACATCTACATGCTCAAGCTGCATCACCTCGTGGACGACAAGATCCACGCCCGCTCGATCGGGCCTTACTCGCTCGTCACCCAGCAGCCGCTGGGCGGCAAGGCGCAATTCGGCGGCCAGCGTTTCGGCGAAATGGAAGTGTGGGCGCTGGAGGCTTACGGCGCGGCGTACACGCTTCAGGAAATGCTGACCGTGAAGTCCGACGACGTCGCGGGCCGCACCAAGGTCTATGAGGCGATCGTGCGCGGCGACGACACCTTCGAGGCCGGCATTCCGGAATCGTTCAACGTGCTGGTCAAGGAAATGCGCTCGCTGGGCCTCAATGTCGATCTGCACAATTCCAAGATCGGCGGCGCGACGCCGACGTCCGAAGCGGCCGAGTGACAGTTTGAGAGCGCCTATCCCGGCCGCGGCGCATCACGGGCGATGCGTGGCAGAACCGGGACCGTAACGAATTCCGCGGACCGTTGAGGTCCTGGATCAGCAGCGAAACACCTGGCGCTGCGCAGCATCCGGGACACGGCCGTCGAGGAGAAGACCATGAACCAAGAAGTGATGAACCTGTTCAATCCGACGACCCCGGCACAGGTCTTCGACCAAATCCGGATTTCAATCGCGTCGCCGGAGAAAATTCTGTCTTGGTCCTACGGCGAAATCAAGAAGCCGGAGACCATCAACTACCGCACGTTCAAGCCGGAGCGCGACGGCCTGTTCTGCGCCCGCATCTTCGGGCCGATCAAGGACTACGAATGCCTGTGCGGCAAGTACAAGCGGATGAAGTACAAGGGCATCATCTGCGAGAAGTGCTCGGTGGAGGTGACGCTGTCGCGCGTGCGGCGCGAGCGCATGGGCCATATCGAGCTGGCCGCGCCGGTTGCCCACATCTGGTTCCTGAAATCGCTGCCCTCGCGCATCGGCCTTCTGCTCGACATGACGCTGAAGGATCTCGAGCGCATCCTCTATTTCGAATATTACGTCGTCCTCGAGCCGGGCCTCACCGCGCTCAAGGACCGGCAGTTGCTGTCGGAGGAGGAATACCTCCGCGCGCAGGACGAGTACGGCCAGGACAGCTTCACCGCCATGATCGGCGCGGAGGCGATCCGCGAACTGCTGAAGGGGCTTGAGCTCGAAAAGCTCGAGGCGGAACTGCGCGCCGAAATGCAGGCGACGGAGTCCGATATCCGGCACAAGAAGCTCGCCAAGCGCCTGAAGATCGTCGAGGCCTTCCGCTTCTCCGGCAACAAGCCGGAGTGGATGATCCTGACCGTGGTGCCGGTGATTCCGCCAGACCTGCGTCCGCTGGTTCCGCTCGACGGCGGCCGCTTCGCCACCTCCGATCTCAACGACCTGTACCGCCGCGTCATCAACCGCAACAACCGTTTGAAGCGGCTGATGGAGCTGCGCGCGCCGGACATCATCATCCGCAACGAAAAGCGCATGCTTCAGGAAGCGGTCGACGCGCTGTTCGACAATGGTCGCCGCGGCCGCGTCATCACCGGCGCCAACAAGCGACCGCTGAAATCGCTCGCCGACATGCTGAAGGGCAAGCAGGGCCGCTTCCGCCAGAACCTGCTCGGCAAGCGCGTCGATTATTCCGGCCGCTCCGTCATCGTCGTCGGCCCCGAACTGAAGCTGCATCAGTGCGGCCTGCCGAAGAAGATGGCGCTGGAGCTGTTCAAGCCGTTCATCTACTCGCGGCTCGACGCCAAGGGTCTGTCCACCACGGTGAAGCAGGCGAAGAAGCTGGTCGAGAAGGAGCGCCCCGAGGTCTGGGACATTCTCGACGAGGTTATCCGCGAGCATCCGGTGCTGTTGAACCGCGCGCCGACCTTGCATCGTCTCGGCATTCAGGCGTTCGAGCCGGTGTTGATCGAGGGCAAGGCGATCCAGCTTCACCCGCTGGTTTGCGCCGCGTTCAATGCCGACTTCGACGGCGACCAGATGGCCGTGCATGTTCCGCTGTCGCTCGAGGCGCAGCTCGAGGCGCGCGTGCTGATGATGTCGACCAACAACATCCTGCATCCGGCGAACGGCCAGCCGATCATCGTGCCGAGCCAGGACATCGTGCTCGGTCTCTACTATCTGTCGATCATGCGGGAGGGTCTGCCCGGTGAGGACAAGGTGTTCGGCGACATGGCCGAACTGGAGCACGCGCTGTACTCCAAGGTCATCCACCTGCACACCAGGATCAAGTATCGCTGGGACGTGATCGGCGAGGACGGCGAGCCCGTCAAACGCCTGATCGAAACCACCGCCGGTCGCGTCATGCTCGGCCAGGTGCTGCCGAAGTCGCCGAAGATCTCGTTCGACATCATCAACAAGCTGATGACCAAGCGGGAAATCTCCGGCGTGATCGATCAGGTCTATCGCCACTGCGGTCAGAAGGAGACCGTGATCTTCTGCGACCGGATCATGGCGCTCGGCTTCTACAACGCGTTCAAGGCCGGCATCTCGTTCGGCAAGGACGACATGGTCGTTCCGCACGGGAAGTGGAAGATCGTCGACACCACGCGCACGCTGGCGAAGGACTTCGAGCAGCAGTACAACGATGGCCTGATCACCCATGGCGAGAAGTACAACAAGGTCGTCGACGCCTGGTCGAAGGCGACGGAAGAAATCGCCAAGGAGATGATGAAGGAGATTTCGTCGGTCAAGAAAAGCTCCAAGGGCGTCGAGGCGCAGATCAACTCGATCTACATGATGGCGCATTCGGGCGCGCGCGGTTCGCCGGCCCAGATGCGCCAGCTCGCCGGCATGCGCGGCCTGATGGCCAAGCCGTCGGGCGAGATCATCGAGACGCCGATCATCTCGAACTTCAAGGAAGGGCTGTCGGTTCTCGAATACTTCAACTCGACCCACGGCGCCCGCAAGGGTCTCGCTGACACCGCGTTGAAGACCGCGAACTCGGGCTACCTGACGCGCCGTCTGGTCGACGTCGCGCAGGACTGCATCATCACGCAGGACGACTGCGGCACCAAGCTCGGCATCAAGATGCGCGCCATCGTCGACGCCGGCACGGTGGTGGCGTCGCTCGGGTCGCGCATCCTGGGACGCACGGCGTGCGAGGACATTCGCGATCCCGCGAGCAACAAGGTGCTGGTCAAGCGCAACACCTTGATGGAGGAAAGCCATGTCGACCAGATCTCAAAGGCCGGCATCCAGGAGGTCAAGATCCGCTCGGCGCTGACCTGCGAACTGGTCAACGGCATCTGCGGCAAGTGCTACGGCCGCGATCTGGCCCGCGGCACTCCGGTCAATCACGGCGAGGCGGTCGGCGTCATCGCGGCGCAGTCGATCGGCGAGCCCGGCACGCAGCTCACGATGCGCACGTTCCACATCGGCGGCGCGGCGCAGATCAACGAGCAGTCGGTGATCGAGTCGAACTTCGACGGCAAGATCACGATCAGGAACAGGGCGATCGCAAGAAACGGCGAAGGCCATCTGGTCGCGATGGTGCGCAACATGGTTGTCGCGGTCGTCGACGCGGACGGCACGGAGCGTGCGACGCACCGCATCCAGTACGGCGCGCGCATGCATGTCGACGAGGGCGATCAGGTCAAGCGCGGCCAGCGGATCGCCGAGTGGGATCCCTACACCCGGCCGGTTCTGACCGAGGTGGAGGGCACCATCGGATTCGAAGACCTGATCGAAGGTCAGTCGATCTCCGAAACGCTCGACGAATCCACCGGTATCGCCAAGCGCATCGTCATCGACTGGCGCGGCACGCGCGGCGGAGCGGATCTGCGCCCGGCCATCGTGATCAAGGGCAAGGACGGCAAGGTGCTGAAGCTCGCACGTGGCGGCGATGCCCGCTACATGCTGTCGGTCGACGCCATTCTGTCGGTCGACGTCGGAGCCAAGGTGAAGCCGGGCGACATTCTTGCGCGTATCTCGACCGAGAGCGCCAAGACCCGCGACATCACCGGCGGTCTGCCGCGGGTGGCCGAACTGTTCGAGGCCCGCAGGCCGAAGGACGCGGCCATCATCGCTGAAATCGCCGGCACCATCCGATTCGGCCGCGACTACAAGAACAAGCGCCGCATCTCCATCGAACCGGTCGACAAGGAAGAGGAGGCTCGCGAGTACCTCATTCCGAAGGGCAAGCACATCCATCTGCAGGATGGCGACATCGTCGAGAAGGGTGACTTCATCGTCGAGGGCAATCCGGCGCCGCACGACATCCTGGCGATCAAGGGCATCGAGGAGCTCGCTGCCTATCTGGTCAACGAAATCCAGGAAGTCTACCGGTTGCAGGGCGTGCTCATCAACGACAAGCACATCGAGGTGATTGTCCGTCAGATGCTCCAGAAGGTCGAGATTACCGATCAGGGCGAGACCGACATGATCTCGGGCGAGCAGATCGACAAGATCGAGTTCGACCGGCTCAACGCCAAGGCGAGGGAAGAGGGCAAGAAGGTCGCGACGGGATCGCCCGTCCTTCTCGGCATCACCAAGGCGAGCCTGCAGACCCGCTCGTTCTTCTCGGCGGCGTCGTTCCAGGAGACCACCCGCGTGCTCACCGAAGCCGCCGTCAACGGCAAGGTGGACCCACTCGAAGGCCTCAAGGAAAACGTCATCGTCGGCCGGCTGATCCCGGCAGGCACCGGCGCCTCGATGGCCAAGATTCGCGAGGTCGCGGTCAAGCGCGACAAGCTGATTCTCGACGAGCGCGAGAAGCAGGCCGCGATCGTGCCGTCCGCTCCGGAAGCCGAACCGCTGGCGCTTCCACCGGTGGAGTAGGAATCACCTGATCTCACGCAAAAAAGGCCGGCGTTCGCCGGCCTTTTTTTATCGCGCGGGTCCGGCGTGCTTTTTTCGTCGAGGATCGGTTTGTTCATCTTCCCTTCATGTGGAAAGGGCTTTTTCTAAGTTGGCCACCAGACTCACGAATCGAATACGGCGGCAGGTAAAAATCAGGGGCGGGGAAGCTGACGCTTTCTCTTCCATTGGCTGAACGTCGCTGGCCGCGTAGCCAGAGAAAGGCCGGGTCCGGGCTGCGAAAGCGCCAGGCGCGGATGTCGAAAGAAGAATATGCTTGATCTCGCAATTGTCGGTGGCGGCCCTGGCGGGCTGATGAGTGCCTGGCACCTCAGGAAAAAGCTCGGAGAACTGTGTCGCGTCACCATCTTTGAGGCTTCCGACCGCCTCGGCGGCAAGCTGCTGACCCGCAAGTTCGAGACCGCGCCGGCGATGTACGAGGCGGGAGTTGCCGAAATCTACGACTACTCCATGACCGGACCGGATCCGCTGCGCGAACTGATCCAGCATTTCGGATTGCAGACGATTCCGATGGATGCGGGGCAGGTTCAATTCGACGGCGAACTGCTCGACGACGTCCCCGGCATGCGCCGCAAATACGGCGCACGAACCGCCGATGCCATCGAGGCCTTCCGCAAGCGCTGCACCGAGATGATGTCGCCGATCGCATATTATGAAGGCGCGCGCGACAATGAGCATCCCTGGGCGTTCATGACGGCCGAGGAACTGCTCGACAAGGAGGTCGCCGACCCGGTCGCCAGGCGCTTCTTCAAGGTGATGGCGCGCTCCGATATCGCCACCGAGAGCCACAACACCAACGGGCTGAATGCGCTCAAGAACTTCGTAATGGATGTGGACGGCTATATCGGGCTGTATTCGATCCAGAACGGCAACGAGCAGTTGATCGATTGCCTGAGGTCGGAGGTCGATGCGGACATCCAGCTCAATCACCGCGTCCTCAAGGTCGGAAAGACGCCGGGCGGCCGCTATCAGCTCAATATGATGAACGGCAAGGGACCGGAGACCCGCGACTTCGATCTCGTCATCATGTGTCTGCCCCATAGCTGGCTCGCGACGGTCGGATGGGACGGCGAGCAGTTGCGCAAGTCGATGGTCAAGCACGTCGCCTACTTCGACCGGCCGGCGCACTACCTGCGCGTGTCGGTGCTGTTCGACGAACCGTTCTGGGGCGAGAAGATTTCGGGCGCGTGGTTCATGTCCGAAGCCTTTGGCGGCTGCTGTGTTTACAACGAAGGCGCGCGGCACAATGTCGGCCGTCACGGCGTGCTGAACTGGCTGATCGCCGGCTCCGACGCGCTGGCGTTCGCGAACCTCAGCGACAAGGAACTGACCGAGACGGCGCTGAAGTCGCTGCCGGCCTCGCTCGGCAACGCGCGCGCGCATTTTCTCGAAGGTAAAGTCCATCGCTGGATGTCGTCGGTCAACGCGATTCCCGGCGGCCTTCCCGCGCGCGACGTGATGACCAACCATCGGCCCGAGCCGAAGGATCATCCGGGGCTGGTTCTGGTCGGCGACTACCTGTTCGATTCGACGCTCAACGGCCTTTTGGATTCATCGGATGCGGCGACCGATATCGTGGTCAGCGAGATGATGAAACTCCGCCGCGCCCGCGGCGGGAAGGGCGTCAACGCCTTCGACCGGATCAACCGAGATTACTTCGAGAACTATCGCGGCCTCGGCCTTTATCGCGAGGTCTGGCGGCAGTTCAGCGATCCGGACTTCCTGATCGACCTGATCCGTATCGCCTGGAACAGGACGACAACCGACTACAAGCTGCTGGTGGCGGGATCGGCGAGCGGTGAATTGGTTGGCGCGTTGCGCGCCCGCGGCATCGACGCCTGGGGCATCGAGAACAACCGCGCCATTCATGCGATGACGCCGGCGGCGCTACGGACGTTCAACCGGCTTGGTTCGATCGTCGACATGCCGTTCGAGGATGGACAGTTCGATTTCGTCTATGAAACGAGCCTGTGCCATGTTCCGGAATCCCGGACGTCGCGGGCGGTTCGCGAACTGAATCGCGTCGTCGGGACTGGCTTGATTTTCGGCTCCGTCACCTCCGACATGAAGCCGGCCCTGATCGACCGTTACGATCTGCTGCGAGGCGTGAAGAAGCTCGGTACCTGGTGGGAATGGTCGGAGATCTTTTTCAACAACGGCTTCGATCTTGCCATGAACCGCGACGACCGCACCGATGAGTTGTGGGCTGCGGCCCTTGCCGCCGGCAAGGGACCGGACCAGTGGTACGCGGATTCCGAAAGCCTGCGTTATTGCCTGTTCGACAAGGTCGAGGACGCTTAAGTCCTCATCGGACGACCCCCGGAGCCTGCACCCGGTTTCAGTCGTGGGGTGTCTCGGGTCGGTCAAAGGACCTTCGTTTTCATACGACGGCCGGACTGGCCGTCCGCAACGGTAAAACCCGATCGTGCCCAAGGTGCCGCCGCTCGACGCTCCGCCCGCTCCCGATGATGCGGCACGGGTCCTGCCGACGAACCCGCACGCCGGGACCGGGCCGGCGCCGGTCTCGCCGCCGGGCAAGCCTGTTGCGGGGCCTCATGCCTCTGTCGACGATGACGAAGACGACGACGACGGGGATGAAAGCGAGAACGACCAGCTCGACCTCGACGATGACGAGGATCTCGTTGTTTATACCGCGCGTGAGGCCGCCGGTGCGCTGGCGACGATCTATGCGTTTATCCGGCCCTCGCTCCGGAACTACCGGAAGGCATTGACGTTCGTCGGCTTCGGCCTGCTGGTCGAGACGCTGTTCAACGTCATCATGCCGCTTAGTCTCAAGTTTCTGATCGACGATGCGCTCGGCGAAGAGGATTTCGTCGTTCTGATACGCATCCTGTCGGTGCTCGCAGTCGCCGGCATCGTCACCTCACTGATCTCGATCTGGTACGAACGATGGGACGCGTGGCTGTCGTCGTCGATTGTCTCGGAGGTGCGGCAGCGGCTGTTCGATCACGTGCAGGATCTGCCGTCGGCATTTTTTGCGCGCGTCCGGCGTGGTGAAATCCTGTCGCGCTTTTCCGTCGATCTCTCGGCGTTTGAAGGTGCGACGAAGGCGCTCGCCAACACGGCCCTGCTTCCGGCGATGGAGCTGGTGGCAGGCATCGTTCTGATGTTGTTCTTGAGCTGGCCCCTGGCGGTGGTGGCGTTGCTGATCTTTCCGATCACACTGATCGGCCCGCGCATCCTCACGCCGAAGGCGGTGCAGGCCAACTATGAGCAGAAGGTCAACGAGTCGGCGATCCTCGGCGTGGTTCAGGAAAACATCGCCGCGCAGGCTTTGGTCAAGGCCTTCAGTCTGCAGCGTCGGGCCCGCGGCTGGTTCACCGTCCGCAATGAGGAGACCAGAAAGAAGATCGCATCCTCCACGTTCCTGTCGAGCATGGTCGAGCGGTCGGTCACGATCGCCGTGCTGCTGCTGCACCTCGTCGTCCTCGGCATCGGCGCCTATCTCGCGACCAGCGGGCAGATCACGATCGGAACGTTCGTGACGTTCGAAAGCGCGTTCTGGGAAATCTCGTACAATATCGCCCATCTGATGTCTTATGTGCCGGTCTCGGTTCAGGCCGCGGCGGCCGTGCGCCACATGCAGGAACTGCTCGACGAACCGACGCGCGGCGTCGACCGTCCCGGCGCCCCTGACCTGCCGCGCATCACCCATGACATCACCTTCGATCGCGTGACGTTCCGATACGAGGGCGCCGAGACACCGGTCCTCGACAATCTCACTCTCAGGCTCGATGTCGGAAAGCGCATCGCGATTGTCGGGCCGAGCGGTTCAGGCAAGAGCACGCTGCTCAATCTGATCCTGCGCCTTTATGTGCCGGATGAAGGCCGTGTCACCATCGACGGCGTCGATATAAGGAAGGTGACGCGCGAGTCGCTGCGATCAAGCATGGCGATCGTGTTTCAGGAGAACATGCTGTTCAACACGTCGATCCGCGAAAACATCCGTCTCGGCAAGGAGGACGCGAGCGACGCGGAGGTCGAGGCTGCGGCAAAAAAGGCTGAGATTCATCGATTCATCATGAGCCTGCCCCAACGCTACGAGACCGTCGTCGGCGAGCGGGGCGATACGCTGTCAGGCGGCCAGCGCCAGCGCATCGCGATTGCGCGCGCGATCGTTCGCGATCCCTCGATTTTGCTGCTTGATGAGGCGACGTCCGCACTCGACCAGACCACCGAAGCCGCGATCAACCGCACGCTTCTCAGGGTGGCCAAGGGACGCACCATGATCTTTTCGACCCATCGCCTGACATCGGTTGTCGATATGGACGAGATCATCGTCGTCAGCGGCGGCCGGGCCGTCGAGCGGGGCTCACATTCCGAGCTGATGAAAAGCCACGGCCTCTACCGCAAGCTCTGGGACGACCAGGGTCACGGGCATGACGACGACGATAGCGACGACGAGTAGGCGTTTCTGCCTATGCGAATTATGCGATCGAAGTGAGAAAATATTAATACCAAGTTTAACCAATTTGCCCGTTTCGTCGCGGCCCTGTTCGTTTCGCGCTTGCGGGATGATATATTTTGTTTCGCGGATGCAATGGCCGAGCACCGGTTTTAAGACTGAAGGTGCAGGTTCGTCCGCTCCAGTCGCGCAAGGCGCGGACGTAAAGAAGGATCGCGCGGAAGCGCGGGAACCGAGCGCATGATCGATGCAGAGAAAAAAAGGCAGAGCCGCAAGTCGGTCCGGCAATCCGCGTGGATCATCCTCGACGGCGGCTTCGCCAGACGACCATGTTTCGTCATCGACCTGTCGACGACGGGCGCCAAGATCGCCGTGGACGACGCCAGCGCGGCGTCGGCCGGTTTTCAACTGACCTTCTCGCGCGACGCAAGAACCGGCCGTCGATGCCAGGCTGTCTGGCGGAACGGAACGACACTGGGCGTCAGGTTCATCGCCTAGCAGGCTGTTGAAAAATCTCTGTTGTCATTCCGGACGCCGCGCAAGCGGCGATCCGGAATCCAGAAATGCGAAGAAAATCAGTGTGGCTGGATTCCGGGTTCGCACCTTCGTTGCGCCCCGGAATGACGGTTGGAGACTTTTCCTGCTAGAGCCTTTCCGCTTCTGATGGAATCGGAAGCCGGATTCCATGATTTTATTCGACGCGTTTTCTTCACGCGAGCCGTTTCCATCCTCAAGTCGAGCCCGAGGACAGGCTTCGGTCAAAAACGCTTTAGCAGGCTGTTGAATAGTCGTGACAGACGTCATTCCGGCGCACGCCAACGGCGCGAGCCCGAAATCCCGTTCACGAATTGTCGTTGAATGTCGAAACTCCGGATCGCCGTTGACGCGGCATTCCGGAATGGCCGGAAAGGTTTCCAGCAGTCCGCTATGCGGTTCTGCCTTGGTGCGATTGAGGACTCGTCCGCGAGGTGGTTACCGACTGGTTCGGCCGGTGCGTCCGTCGCATCACGCCCTGAACCAGCCGTCCTATGAAGCGCGCCCACCGTCGCGCGCGCCAGGTCAGGCCATCGTCGATCGACAGGGAGCGCAGATGCCAGGCTTTCGCGGCCGACCATGCGTCGCATTCCGTCTTCACCGGATCGTCGTAGAACATCTCGATCTTGGTACGACCCATGCCTTCGGTCGAAAGCCAGTTCGGGATATGGACGTTGCACAGCCGTTCGACGTCGGTGAACACCTTGTCGGTGCCGGTGCCCGCGGCCGGACACGATGTCGCGAACGCGTCGCCGACGAGAACGACACCGGCTTGCCGATGATTTTCCGTGACGTACAAATCCGCCGGTCGAATCTTGATCGGCCCGATTACCTTGAAGTCGCCGGCCATGCGGTCGAAGCCGGGCATCACCGCGCGCATCGTCGCTTCCGGGTTTTCACGAAACTCGCGAAACCAGATGTCGTCCATGGGGCGATAGACCATCATGTTTGCCCGCATCGTGCTGCCGATCGGAAACAGCGTCAGGTAGGCCATGCGGTCGGCCGTTCGCTTCGGCCAGTAGGTCAGGGCCGGGAAGGGAAGCGCCGGGCGGCCGACCGGCGCGACGTCGAATCCCAGTGTTACGGAATGACACTCGCTGATGACGCGTCGCTGGAGGCCGAGCATGTGGCGCAGGCTGACGCTGAGACCATTCGCGAGCACGATCAGCCGCGCGGAGATTTCCTCGCCGTCCGCCAGCACCACGCGCTGGCGGTCATCAGTGGTAGAAACCTCGACGACCTTGGTGTGAAGGATCTCCACTCCGGGCGGGATTTGCGCGCGCGCGGTATTGACCAGCGTGTCATACATCACGCCGTGCTGATCGCTTGGCCTCTTCACCACCACGACACCGAACCGCGCTTCCCAGACCTCGCCGTCGATGGTGGTCGGTCGCAGTATCTCCTCAGCCAGGCCTGTTCTGCGCAGCCGCGGCAGTTGCGTGCCGCCGATCTTTTCGCAGCGCAGGTCGGGCGGATATGTGGTGTGCGGATCGATCATGATCGCGGCAATGCCGGCGCGGCCGAGCATCGCAGCCGTGGTCGATCCGGCCAGGCCGCCGCCAACGATCACAATGTCGGTATAGCGCATACACAGGGCCCTTGTTCCGCGGTGCTATCCTTGCGCCTCAAAAGGCAAAGAAACCTTGAAGGACATCATGCGATCGAGGGGGGATCGGGCCGCCGCGGCTTAACTGAAAAGCAATGCCGGACCAACATTATGCCGCCCAAAGCGCGGATCGCCCTCTGATGATTTCGGTAAACATTTGTTCACCAACCCCGGACCTCGCGGTGCCGTGGGACGACCTCGTCCGGCGAGCCTCTCCCAACGTGTTCATGAATCCGGTCGCACTGACTGTCGCGAACGAGACCGGCTTTGCGCACATCCGGGTTCTGCTTGCGTGGGATGACGGCGCCGAGCCAAGGAAACTGGTCGGCATGTGGGCCTTTCAGGTTCGCAGGATTTCGCGGCTATGGCCAACTCTGCTCGAGGCATTGCCCTATAACTACGCCTTTCTTTCGAACCCGGTCGTGGACCCCGCCTTCGTTCGCGACGTCATACCGGCTTTCCTGTCGGCGATCCGGGCCAGCTCCTTGCTGCCTAACGTGATCAATCTGAAGTCGCTCGACGCCGAAGCGACGAGCTTCGATATGCTTGTGAATGCACTGACGGAGCAGGGCAGGACGCAGCTTAGATTGTCCGAGAGCACGCGGCCTTTCGCGACGCCAGAGCTTGGCGTGAAACGGTCCGGCTCGACCCGGAAGAAACTGCGACAGGACTGGAACCGGCTCTCCGCCACCGGCCTGGTCGATATCGTCAATAACAAAGCAGCGGACACGGGGGAGGCGTTCGAGACGTTCCTGAAGCTGGAAGCCTCCGGCTGGAAGGGCGCGCGTGGCACGGCCCTGCTGTGCGATGCCGCGGACGCGACCTTCGCCCGGCAAATGGTCGCTGCACTCGCCGAACGAGGCAGCGCCTCGGTGGCGCTGTTGCGCGTCGATGGGCGCCCCATCGCGGCGCAGGTGCTGATGTATTGCGGTGCCACGGCCTACACCTGGAAAACCGCATTCAGTCCGGACTACGCGAAATACTCTCCGGGCGCGCTGCTGATCGATAAAATCACGGACGACCTGTTTTCCTCGGGTGGAATCTCGGCGATCGATTCCTGTTCGTATGAAGGAAGTTTCATGGCTCAGCTCTGGGCCGGACGCCGGAAAATGGTCGATTTGCTCGTCGATGTCGGGTCGGGTAAATCGTTGGCATTTTCGCTGGAGGTGGCACGCCAGCGAGGCATCGGGCGTCTTCGCCGGCTTCGCGACCAGATCCGGGCCTGGTCTGTGCCGGCCGCACCTGGAAACAAGAAGGTGAGCTTTGCCGCGCATCGCTAGAAGCATGATCCCGACCCGACCGCCACGCCAGTGCAAACTTGGAAGCGGTTTTCGGATAAGATCGTGCTCGATCAAAAAGACCGGAGTCCGATTCAACGCAATCGAAACTCCGGCAGTCCGATTCTCACATTTGCATCCGTTCGGCAGTTCGTTCTTGTGCGGCGGAACTGAGTTGACTTGCGAATGATCGATATATCTTATTATATATATCGGAAGGGCGGCCTTTTCGCCATGCCGTCGCGCTTTGCTCCGTTTTGGCATTCAGAGCAGGTGCAACGCATTCCTGAGCGCGTGTCTAGGCATGATCCCGACCCGAAAGGCCGCGCCGGCGCAAAGTGTAAACCGTGCGATACGATCGTGCTCGATCAGAAGAATCGATCAGAGTCTGAGTTCAACGCAGCCCGGATTTTGGAAGTGTTCGAATTTGTCGGCAAAGCAGGCGATGCAAGATCGGATTGGTTGAACCAGCGGCGTAAACGGGGCTCGGCTCGTCGGAGTGCGAGCCCGCTTAGCTTGCCTTTGGTCTCGCAAAGACCGAAACTGCCGGCGCCGGCTCAACTCTCCTGAAAGAACCGGTGGCTAGGGACAATGGCACAGAGACCGAAAAACGCCTTGTTGGCAAGCATACCGGACTCCGAATGGATCGAAATTCAGAAGCTGTGCGCACCCGTCAAGCTGCCGTTGGGCCGCGTGCTGTACGAACCGCGCGGCGCGTTCGATTACGTCTACTTCCCCGAGACGGCGATCATCTCCAACATCGCTCCGCTTAAGACCGACAAGACGGCTGAAACATCGACGACCGGGCGCGAGGGAGTGATCAACGTCGGAGCCATCATGGGCGACGACCAATCGATGCATCGCGCCGTCGTCCAGGTGTCCGGCGACGGCATTCGTATTTCCTTTCGCGACTTTCAGGATCTGCAATCGCGCCTGCCTGTCTTTCGACGCAAGCTCAATGCGTACTCGCGAGCATTTCTCGCGCAGGTGATGCAGTCTGTCGCATGCAACGCCAGCCACACGCTGCTTCAGCGATGCGCACGATGGCTGCTGAAGTCTCACGATCGTGTCGACGGCGATGAGCTTCGGCTCACCCAGCAATTCCTTGCCGAGATGCTGGTTGTCAGTCGCGTGGCGGTCAACGCCGAGCTCAAGAAATTCCAGCAATTGAAAGTTCTCACCTACAGCCGCGGCACCATCACGATACTGGACCGGGGGCTTCTGGAGCGCACATCCTGCGAGTGCTATCGCGCCGTCCGGCGCGAATACGACCGGCTGCTGCCGGGCTCCTTCACCAAATAAAAAAAGCCAGCTATGTAAACTAGTTGGCTATACGGTCGCTGCTTCCATCGGTACACCGAATAAATCCAACAATGGAGCGCACCGATGCCGAGACACGTCTCATTTTACGATGAATCTCTTGGAAAGCAGATCGACGGTTCGTACACCTCTGACGGCAAGGTGATTCATGCCGGTTCGGGAACGCTGGGCGCCAAGAGCGCTCCGCTCGGCTATCTTGGCAATGCCAACACGTTTCCGGTCGATCAGGAAGGCCAGGACCTGCTGGCTCAGAAGCTGCTGAGCGAGCTGGCCCATCGTGAAGCGAAGAACGGCCACGCTCACGGCCACTAGACTTTAAAATACGTCACCGTTTGCTGCGGAGGCCATTGATCGGTCTCCGCTGTGTGGGCGAGTGAAGTTACCGAAACTGACTACTCCTCCTTGGTTTTGTGCGTTACAGCCGACGCTTTTCGAAAGCTGCACCTTTCGAATGGCGTCGACCGCTTCAAGCGGCAGGTAGCACTCGCTTGAAGATGATACGCCTGTAACCGACTTTACCTGACCCACGGCACTGTTCGTCGTCACCCTTGAGGTGATCGACGGGCAGTGCTTTGGTGCGTGTGGATGTCTCCGCAGCGATCTCGCGGCATCCCGTTGCGACTCAGCGGCATCTCGCTGCGACGAGAGTCCGATCACATTTGGCGCGCGGCGTCGGTCCTGCGAACGCAGGGACCCATGATCCCTGGCGCGGGCAATTCACCACGGTGTTCGACCATGGCGTTTTCGAGCGAAGCACTGCTTTCGCAGGGAGGACCGGCGTCTGACCACGATCGGGGATGGCGAGTCGCGGCTTCGCCCGGCTCCTGGGCCACGGCTGGCCGCTTCAGACATTGAAGTTGCCGCCGCCTCCTGTCGAAACTCAGGCTATCCGGATGCTTCAGGCAGGAAGGTCCGATCTGCAGGCATCGTAATGTCCTGAGACAGCCCAAACCGGCCGCCGCCTCGCGCCGGGTCGCAATTCGATCCGTGGACGCGTCTGCCGACCGGGACAGACGATCAAGTCCGTCAGCGTCCGGCATACGCCGGAGACGCACGATCAGGGAGGTTCAGATGCAGAAGAAATCCGTGGCTCTCACGGGCAATCCGGCGAGAATCATTCGGGTCGTTTCTCGGGAACGAAAGCCGGATTCGCCGGCGCGACGGTTCAAAACTGGGTCCCAGTTCTTGGGGTCCTCCGAATTCCCCGCCGGTCTCGGCAGAACGAAGGTGGCCGGGGGAGGGTGTTGGCCAATGTCGCGGAAAGACCATTGTTTCGAAGGACATCCGTCCGGCCGGTGAAGCGTTCTGTCGCCGGTTTCACGCAGGGGAAAATCGCGCCGAATGGTCGGTGGTCAACGGGTAGAAGTGCTTCTGCTACGGCGGTTTAGCCTTGACTTGGCGACTCGCGGTGGATAAAACCCGCGCACTTAACGGCAGGCGGTGAGTTACGCCAACGTCGGAACGGACCACCCTTTCTATCTGATTTGATTGATAGAGACGGGCACCAACCTCGACGAATGCTGCTCAGACGCTGCCGATGATAGCTAGGCAATGCCAGGACGACAGTCGTTCTCTTGAGCGAGTTCTCTCGAGATTGATTTCGGATGCATGACCTCGGTGGAAGCCGGCCGGTTCCTTCCGGTTGGTGTTGATCGCGGTCCTCTGTGGCGTCGAAGCGCTTTCCGTTCAGCGATGGACGGTTGGCGCGATTTCGTTTTGCGTGAATCGTTTCACGTGTTGCGAGCGGTGGGCGGCAGCCCCGGACGAATCTGCGGAACCGATCGGGGTTTCGCGTAAAATTTAAGGGTGAAGGCGAACGATGCCGACGATCAACCAGCTGATCGCAAGTCCGCGCGTCATACAGAAGTCGCGCAAGAAGGTTCCTGCGTTGCAACAGTCGCCGCAAAAGCGTGGCGTGTGCACGCGTGTCTATACGACCACTCCGAAGAAGCCGAACTCGGCGCTTCGCAAGGTCGCCAAGGTGCGCCTGACCAATGGCTTCGAGGTCATCGGTTATATCCCGGGTGAGGGGCATAACCTTCAGGAGCATTCCGTGGTCATGATCCGCGGCGGCCGCGTCAAGGACTTGCCCGGCGTGCGCTACCACATCCTCCGCGGCGTCCTCGACACCCAGGGCGTCAAGAACCGCAAGCAGCGTCGTTCGAAGTACGGCGCGAAACGTCCGAAATAAGCGGGAACAAAAACGATGTCGCGTCGCCATTCTGCCGAAAAGCGTGAAGTGCTTCCCGATCCGAAGTTCGGAAACGTCGTCATTACGAAGTTCATGAACTCGGTGATGTATGCCGGGAAGAAGTCGGTCGCCGAAAGCATCGTCTATGGCGCGCTCGACCTGATCGAGGCCAAGACCAAGCAGGGGCCGCTCACGGTGTTCGAGCAGGCGCTCGAAAACGTCATGCCGACCATCGAAGTGCGGTCGCGCCGCGTCGGCGGCGCCACCTATCAGGTGCCGGTGGAAGTCCGCTCAACCCGCCGTCAGGCGCTCGGCATTCGCTGGTTGATCGCGGCCGCGCGGGGACGCAACGAAAAGACGATGACGGAGCGGCTCTCGGCCGAACTGCTCGACGCGTCGAATAACCGGGGCAGCGCGGTCAAGAAGCGCGAAGACGTGCACAAGATGGCGGAAGCCAACCGTGCGTTCTCGCACTATCGCTGGTAACGGCGACAACAGGAATTCAAGGACAGCTCCATGCCCCGCCAACATGCTATCGAGGATTACCGTAATTTCGGGATCATGGCGCATATCGACGCCGGCAAGACCACCACGACCGAGCGCATCCTCTATTACACCGGCAAGAGCCACAAGATCGGCGAAGTGCACGAAGGTGCCGCGACGATGGACTGGATGGCGCAGGAGCAGGAGCGCGGCATCACCATCACCTCCGCCGCGACCACCGCGTTCTGGGATGGCAAGCGGCTGAACATCATCGACACCCCGGGTCACGTCGACTTCACCATCGAGGTGGAGCGCTCCTTGCGCGTGCTCGACGGCGCGGTATGCGTGCTCGACTCCAACCAGGGCGTCGAACCGCAGACCGAGACCGTCTGGCGCCAAGGCGACAAGTACAAGGTGCCGCGCATCGTCTTCTGCAACAAGATGGATAAGACCGGCGCCGACTTCTACAAGTGCATGGCCGACATCGTCGATCGGCTGGGCGCGCGCCCGGTGGCGCTGCAACTCCCGATCGGCTCGGAAAGCAACTTCAAGGGCATGGTCGACCTCGTCCGCATGAAGGCGCTGGTCTACAATCAGGACTCGCTCGGTTCGATGTACGATGTCGAGGAGATTCCTGCTGATCTCGCCGACAAAGCGAAGGAATATCGCGAAAAACTGGTGGAAGCCGCCGTCGAACTCGACGACGACGCCATGGCTGCCTATCTCGACGGCACCGAGCCGGATGAAGCGACCCTCAAGGGTCTCATCCGCAAGGCCGTCATCACCGGCGCATTCTATCCCGTGCTGTGCGGCACGGCGTTCAAGAACAAGGGCGTGCAGCCGCTGCTCGACGCCGTCGTGGCCTATCTGCCGTCGCCGCTCGACGTGCCCGCGATCAAGGGCGTCGACGACAGGGGCAACGAGGTCGTCCGCCATGCCGACGACAAGGAGCCGATGGCGCTCTTGGCATTCAAGATCATGGACGACCCGTTCGTCGGCACCATCACCTTCTGTCGCATCTATTCCGGTATTCTTCAGAGCGGCACCGGCGTGATCAATTCGACGCGCGAGAAGAAGGAGCGCATCGGCCGGATGCTGCTGATGCATGCGAACAACCGCGAAGACATCAAGGAAGCCTATGCCGGCGACATCGTCGCGCTGGCCGGCCTGAAGGAAGCGCGTACCGGTGACACGCTGTGCGATCCGGCCCATCCCGTGATCCTGGAAAAGATGGAATTCCCCGATCCGGTCATCGAGATCGCGATCGAGCCGAAGTCAAAGGCCGACCAGGAAAAGCTCGGCGTTGCGCTGGCGAAGCTTGCGGCGGAAGATCCGTCGTTCCGCGTCTCCACCGATCAGGAATCCGGCCAGACCATCCTCAAGGGCATGGGCGAACTCCATCTCGACATCAAGGTCGATATCCTCAAGCGGACCTACAAGGTCGACGCCAACATCGGCGCGCCGCAGGTGGCGTTCCGCGAGCGCGTCACCAAGCGCGTCGAGCATAGCTACACCCACAAGAAGCAGACCGGCGGTACCGGCCAGTTCGCCGCCGTCACGCTGATCGTCGAGCCGAGCGAGCCCGGCAAGGGCTACGAGTTCGAGTCGAAGATCGTCGGCGGCGCGGTGCCCAAGGAATACATTCCCGGCGTCGAGAAGGGCATCGAGAGCGTGCTCTCCTCGGGCGTGGTCGCGGGCTTCCCGGTGGTCGACGTCAAGGTGCAACTCATCGACGGCAAGTTCCACGACGTCGACTCCTCGGCGCTGGCGTTCGAAATCGCGACCCGCGCCTGCTTCCGCGAGGCTTTGCAGAGAGGCAAGTCGGTGCTGCTCGAGCCGATCATGAAGGTCGAGGTGGTGACGCCGGAAGACTACACCGGCTCGGTCATCGGCGATCTCAACTCGCGGCGCGGCCAGATCCAGGGTCAGGACATGCGCGGCAACGCCAACGTCATCAACGCGATGGTGCCGCTTATGAACATGTTCGGTTACGTGAACAACCTGCGCTCGATGAGCCAGGGGCGCGCGACCTTCACCATGCAGTTCGATCATTATGCTGAAGCGCCGGCGAATGTGTCGGCGGAAGTCCAGAAGAAGTTTGCCTGATTGTCGCTGGCGACAGTCAACGACTGAACGGAGAGTCAAATGGCCAAAGCGAAATTTGAACGTAACAAGCCGCATTGCAACATCGGGACGATCGGTCATGTTGATCATGGCAAGACGTCTTTGACGGCTGCGATTACGAAGGTTCTGGCGGAGACGGGCGGGGCAACGTTCACGGCGTACGATCAGATCGACAAGGCGCCGGAAGAGAAGGCGCGCGGCATTACGATTTCGACCGCGCATGTCGAATATGAGACGGCGAACCGCCACTATGCCCACGTCGATTGCCCGGGCCACGCCGACTACGTGAAGAACATGATCACGGGCGCGGCGCAGATGGACGGCGCGATCCTGGTGGTGTCGGCGGCGGACGGTCCGATGCCGCAGACCCGCGAGCACATCCTTCTGGCGCGCCAGGTCGGCGTGCCGGCTCTCGTGGTGTTTTTGAACAAGTGCGACATGGTGGACGATCCGGAGCTGCTCGAACTCGTCGAGCTCGAGGTTCGCGAACTGCTGTCCAAGTACGAATTCCCCGGCGACAAGATTCCGATCGTGAAGGGTTCGGCGCTGGCGGCGCTGGAGAACTCGGACCCGAAGCTCGGCCATGACGCGATTCTCGAGCTGATGAGGAACGTCGACGAGTACATTCCGCAGCCGGAGCGCCCGATCGACCAGCCGTTCCTGATGCCGGTCGAGGACGTGTTCTCGATCTCGGGCCGCGGCACGGTTGTGACGGGCCGCGTGGAGCGCGGCGTGGTCAAGGTCGGCGAGGAAATCGAGATCGTCGGCATCCGCCCGACGCAGAAGACGACGGTGACCGGCGTCGAGATGTTCCGCAAGCTGCTCGATCAGGGCCAGGCGGGCGACAACATCGGCGCGCTGTTGCGCGGCACCAAGCGCGAGGAAGTGGAGCGCGGTCAGGTTCTGTGCAAGCCGGGCTCGGTGAAGCCGCACACCAAGTTCAAGGCCGAGGCCTACATCCTGACCAAGGAGGAGGGTGGCCGTCACACGCCGTTCTTCACCAACTATCGTCCGCAGTTCTATTTCCGTACCACGGACGTGACCGGCGTGGTGCATCTTCCGGCCGGCACCGAGATGGTGATGCCGGGCGACAACGTCGCGATGGAAGTGCACCTGATCGTGCCGATCGCGATGGAAGAGAAGCTGCGCTTCGCTATCCGCGAGGGCGGGCGCACCGTCGGCGCGGGCGTCGTCGCCAGCATCATCGAGTAGTCAGCTTTCGTCATGGCCGGATTTATTCCGGCCATCCACGACTTTGTCTTAAGACGTAGATGGCCGGGACAAGCCCGGCCATGACGGAACAGAGAGATCAAGGCAATGAACGGCCAAAATATTCGCATCCGTCTCAAGGCGTTCGACCATCGGATTCTCGATACGTCGACCCGCGAGATCGTGAACACCGCGAAACGCACCGGCGCGCAGGTCCGCGGACCGATCCCGCTGCCGACGCGGATCGAGAAGTTCACGGTCAACCGTTCGCCGCATGTCGACAAGAAAAGCCGCGAGCAGTTCGAGATGCGCACGCACAAGCGCCTTCTCGACATCGTCGATCCGACCCCGCAGACGGTCGATGCCTTGATGAAGCTCGATCTGGCCGCAGGTGTCGACGTCGAGATCAAGCTCTGACGCGGCAGCCCGCCATCCGGCAGGGCGCGCGGAAGTCGAAACGAAGTTTGTGAACAGTCCGAACGTTAGCGGACAGAAAGAACAGGAAGCACGCCGATGCGCTCCGGAGTGATCGCACAAAAGGTCGGGATGACGCGGGTCTTTACGGAGACCGGCGAGCATGTTCCCGTGACCGTGCTGAAGCTGAGCAATTGTCAGGTGTTAGGTCACCGGACCAGCGAGAAGAATGGCTACGTCGCGTTGCAGCTCGGCTCGGGCGTGCGCAAGACGGTCTATCTGCCCAAGGCCGAGCGCGGGCAGTTCGCGGTCGCTAAGGTCGAGCCGAAGCGTAAGGTCGCGGAATTCCGCGTGTCGGAGGATTCGCTGATTCCGGTCGGCGCGGAAATTCAGGCCGACCATTTCGTGGTCGGCCAGTTCGTCGATGTCACCGGCACCTCGGTCGGCAAGGGCTTCGCCGGCGGCATGAAGCGCTGGAACTTCGGCGGTCTGCGCGCCACGCACGGCGTCTCGATCTCGCATCGTTCGATCGGTTCGACCGGCGGACGTCAGGATCCCGGCAAGACCTTCAAGAACAAGAAGATGCCCGGCCACATGGGTGTCGATCGCATCACCACGCTCAATCTGCGCGTCGTCTCGACCGACGTGGAGCGCGGGCTGATCCTGGTCGAGGGCGCTGTTCCCGGCTCCAAGGGCGGATGGATCGCGGTGCGCGACGCGGTCAAGAAGCCGTTGCCGAAGGAAGCGCCGAAACCCGGCAAGTTCAAGGTAGCGGGTGGCGGCGCTCAGGCTGCGGGCGACGACAAGGCCGCGGCGGATGCTCCGGCCGAGAAGGAGGGTGCATAACATGGAACTGAACGTCACCACCCTCGAAGGCAAGACCGCGGGTTCGGTTCAGCTCTCGGACGGAATCTTCGGCCTCGAGCCGCGCAAGGACCTGATCCAGCGCTGCGTCAACTGGCAGCTCGCCAAGCGTCAGGCCGGCACCCACAAGGCCAAGGGTCGCGCGGAAATCTGGCGCACCGGCAAGAAGATGTTCAAGCAGAAGGGCACCGGCAACGCCCGTCATGGTTCGGCCCGCGTACCGCAGTTCCGCGGCGGTGGCCGCGCGTTCGGTCCGATCGTTCGCAGCCATGCGCACGATCTGCCGAAGAAGGTGCGCGCGCTGGCGCTGCGCCACGCGCTGTCGGCGAAGGCGAAGGACGGCGGGCTGATCGTCATCGACAGCGCCGAGCTGAAAGATGCCAAGACCAAGGCGCTGATGGGCCATTTCTCCGGGCTTGGCCTGAGCAATGCGCTGATTGTCGACGGCGCCCAGGTTCATGCCGGGTTCGCGACCGCCGCGCGCAACATTCCGAACATCGACGTGCTGCCGATCCAGGGCATCAACGTCTACGACATTCTGCGCCGTCAGAAGCTCGTTCTGACCAAGGCGGCGGTTGATGCGCTGGAGGCGCGCTTCAAATGACAATCGATGCGAAGCATTACGACGTGATCGTCGCGCCGGTCATCACCGAAAAGGCGACGATGGCCTCCGAGCACAACAAGGTCGTGTTCAAGGTGACGCGCAAGGCGACCAAGCCGCAGATCAAGGAAGCGGTCGAGAAGCTGTTCGACGTCAAGGTCAAGAACGTGAACACGCTGGTGCGCAAGGGCAAGACGAAAGCCTTTCGCGGCAGCCTGGGTTCGCAGTCGGACAGCAAGCGTGCGGTTGTGACCCTCGAAGAGGGCCATCGCATCGACGTCACCACCGGGCTCTGAGGCGGAAACGGCTTTAAGGCGATAGATTATGGCACTTAAAACATTCAATCCCACGACGCCGGGCCAGCGCCAGCTGGTGATGGTCGATCGCTCAGCCCTCTACAAGGGCAAGCCGGTCAAGACGCTTACCGAAGGCAAGCGCGCCAAGGGCGGCCGCAACAACACCGGCCGCATTACCGTGCGGTTTCGCGGCGGCGGCCACAAGCAGGCCTACCGCAACGTCGATTTCAAGCGCGGGAAGGTCGACGTGCCGGCGGTCGTCGAGCGGCTCGAATACGACCCGAACCGCACCGCATTCATTGCGCTGATCAAGTATCAGGACGGCGAGCAGGCCTATATTCTTGCGCCGCAACGGCTGGCCGTCGGCGACACCGTCGTCGCCGGCAACTATGTCGACGTCAAGCCGGGCAATGTCATGCCGCTCGGCAACATGCCCGTCGGCACGATTGTTCATAACGTCGAGATGAAGATCGGCAAGGGCGGTCAGCTTGCGCGCTCCGCCGGCACCTATGCCCAGATCGTCGGCCGCGACCAGGACTACGTCATTCTTCGCCTGAATTCGGGCGAGCAGCGCCTGGTGCACGGCCGTTGCCGCGGCGCCATCGGCGCGGTGTCGAATCCGGACCACATGAACACCTCGATCGGCAAGGCGGGCCGCACCCGCTGGATGGGCCGCCGCCCGCACAACCGCGGCGTGGTCATGAACCCGATCGACCATCCGCATGGCGGCGGCGAAGGCCGCACCTCGGGCGGCCGCCATCCGGTGACGCCCTGGGGCAAGCCGACCAAGGGCAAGAAGACCCGTTCCAACAAATCGACCAACAAGTTCATTCTCATCAGCCGCCACAAGCGGAAGAAGAAGTAAGGATCGCCGGACATGGTTCGTTCAGTCTGGAAAGGCCCGTTCGTCGAAGGCTCGCTGCTCAAGAAGGCAGATGCCGCGCGTGCGAGCGGCCGTCATGACGTTATCAAGATCTGGAGCCGCCGCTCGACCATTCTGCCGCAGTTCGTCGGCCTGGTGTTCGGCGTTTACAACGGCCAGAAGCACGTGCCGGTGTCGGTCAACGAGGAGATGGTCGGTCACAAGTTCGGCGAGTTTTCGCCGACGCGGACCTTTCATGGCCACTCGGGCGACAAGAAAGCCAAGAAGTAGGACGAAGCCATGAGCAAGCCCAAGCGCGAACGGAGCCTCCCGGAAAACGAGGCCAAGGCGATCGCCCGGATGCTTCGGGTGAGCCCGCAGAAGCTCAACCTGGTTGCGCAGCTGATCCGCGGCCGCAAGGCGTCGGCGGCGCTCGCCGACCTGCAGTTTTCGCGCAAGCGGATCGCGGGCGATGTGAGGAAGTGCCTGGAATCGGCGATCGCCAACGCCGAGAACAATCACGACCTCGACGTCGACGAGCTGGTCGTGTCGCAAGCGTTTGTCGGCAACGGCATGGTAATGAAGCGTTTCGCGCCGCGCGGCCGAGGCCGCTCGGGCCGTATCTATAAACCGTTCTCGCAACTGACGATCATAGTGCGTCAGGTCGAGGCCGAGGCGAGCGCTTAAGAGAGGCGCAGGAGAAAACGATGGGTCAAAAGATCAATCCAATCGGGCTGCGTCTGGGCATCAACCGGACCTGGGATTCCCGTTGGTATGCCGGCAAAAGCGAGTACGGCAAGCTGCTGCACGAGGACGTCAAGATCCGCGAGCTTCTGCACAAGGAGCTCAAGCAGGCGGCGGTGGCGCGCATCGTGATCGAGCGTCCGCACAAGAAGTGCCGCGTGACGATCCATTCGGCGCGTCCCGGCGTCGTGATCGGCAAGAAGGGCGCCGATATCGACAAGCTCCGCAAGAGGGTCGCCGACATCACCTCGTCGGACGTCGTCATCAACATCGTCGAAATTCGCAAGCCGGAGCTTGACGCCACGCTGGTCGCCGAATCGATCGCGCAACAGCTCGAACGCCGCGTCGCGTTCCGCCGCGCGATGAAACGCGCCGTGCAGTCGGCGATGCGTCTCGGCGCCGAAGGCATCCGCATCAACTGTTCGGGCCGTCTGGGCGGCGCCGAAATCGCCCGCATGGAGTGGTATCGCGAAGGCCGCGTGCCGCTGCACACGCTGCGCGCCGACGTCGATTACGGCGTCGCCACGGCGTTCACGACGTTCGGCACCTGCGGCGTCAAGGTCTGGATCTTCAAGGGCGAGATCCTCGAGCACGATCCGATGGCCCAGGACAAGCGGCTGGCCGGCGACGACAACCGTCCGCGCCGCGACGCGGCTTGAACGACAGCATGATCCCGAAAAGTGGTTCACCGGTTTTCGGAGCGGATCATGCGCAATAGACAGAAGGTTTGAGGGCGTAAGCCATGATGCAACCCAAGAAGACCAAGTTCCGGAAGGCGCACAAGGGCCGCATCCACGGCACCGCGTCATCGGGCGCGACGCTGGCGTTCGGCCAGTTCGGCCTGAAGGCGATGGCGCCCGAGCGCATCACGGCGCGTCAGATCGAAGCCGCGCGGCGCGCGCTGACGCGTCATATGAAGCGCGCCGGCCGCGTCTGGATTCGCGTGTTTCCGGATGTGCCCGTCTCGAAGAAGCCGGCCGAGGTTCGCATGGGCTCGGGCAAGGGCGCACCGGAATTGTGGGTGGTGCGGGTCAAGCCGGGCCGGGTCCTTTTCGAGATCGACGGCGTGGCCGCGCAGACCGCGAAGGAAGCGCTGACGCTCGCCGCCGCAAAGCTGCCGATCAAGACGCGCTTCGTCGCGCGCATCGCGGAGTAACCGACATGGCCGCAATGAAGACCGCCGACATTCGCGCGATGACCCCCGACCAGATGGACGACGCCATCGCCAGCCTGAAGAAGGAGCGGTTCAATCTGCGCTTCCAGCGCGCCACCGGGCAGTTGGAGAACACCTCGCGAATGCGGGAAGCGCGCCGCGATATCGCACGGATCAAGACCATCGCCGCGCAAAAGCGCGACGCGAAGAAATAAGGGGCTTATAGATGCCGAAACGTACGCTGCAGGGCGTGGTCGTCAGCGACAAGCAAGCCAAGACGGTTGTGGTGCGCGTCGATCGCCGCTTTACCCATCCGATCTACAAGAAGACCATTCGCCGCTCGAAAAACTATCACGCGCATGACGAGAACAACGAGTTCAAGCCCGGCGACATGGTGTGGATCGAGGAAAGCAAGCCGATCTCGAAGTTGAAGCGCTGGACGGTGGTCCGGGGCGAACAGAAGAAAACTGCTTAAGCGCGATTTTGCGCATCAGAAAGAGGACAAGGTGCATCAATGATTCAGATGCAGACCAACCTCGACGTGGCCGATAATTCAGGCGCACGCCGTGTCATGTGCATCAAGGTGCTTGGAGGCTCCAAGCGCCGCTATGCAACGGTGGGCGACATCATCGTCGTGTCGATCAAGGAAGCCATCCCGCGCGGGAAGGTGAAGAAGGGCGACGTCATGAAGGCGGTAGTCGTGCGGGTCCGCAAGGACATCCGCCGCGCGGACGGCTCCGTGATCCGTTTTGACCGCAATGCGGCCGTGCTGATCAACAATCAGTCCGAGCCGGTCGGCACCCGTATTTTCGGGCCGGTGCCGCGCGAATTGCGCGCCAAGAACCACATGAAGATCATTTCGCTGGCGCCGGAGGTGCTGTGATGGCTGCCAAGATCCGGAAAGGCGACAAGGTTATCGTTCTGTCGGGCCGCGACAAGGGCCGCACCGGCGAGGTGTTCGAGGTGCGCCCGGCGGAGAGCAGGGCACTGGTGCGCGGCGTCAACATGGTGAAGCGCCACCAGAAGCAGACCCAGAACCGGGAGGGCGGCATCATCTCGAAGGAGGCGCCGGTCCACCTGTCCAAGATCGCGATCGTCGGCAAGGACGGCAAGCCGACCCGCGTCGGTTTCAAGATTCAGGCCGACGGCACCAAGGTGCGTGTCGCCAAGCGTTCGGGAGCGGAGATCGATGGCTGAGACGGCTTACGTGCCGCGCCTGCGCGCGGAGTATGACAAGAGCATCCGCGCCCGGCTGACCGAGCAGTTCGGCTACGGCAACGTCATGCAGGTGCCACGCCTCGACAAGGTGGTTCTCAACATGGGAATCGGCGAGGCCGTGAACGACCGCAAAAAGGCCGAGACCGCGGCCGGCGACCTGTCGCTGATCGCTGGCCAGAAGGCGATCGTAACCTATTCGCGCGTCGCGATCGCGACCTACAAGTTGCGTGAAAACCAGCCGATCGGCTGCAAAGTGACGCTGCGCAAGGCCAAGATGTACGAGTTCATCGATCGCCTGGTGAACGTCGCGCTGCCGCGCGTGCGCGACTTCCGCGGCCTCAACCCGAAGAGCTTCGACGGCCGCGGCAATTACTCGCTCGGCATCAAGGAACACATCATTTTTCCCGAAATCGACTTCGACAAGGTCGGGGAGAGCTGGGGCATGGACGTCACCGTCTGCACGACGGCGCAGACGGACGACGAAGCCCGGGCGCTGCTGACCGCATTCAATTTTCCGTTCCGGCAGTGAGACGCTGAAAGGCGCTCAGACGCGGAAAGGCAAGGAGCCAAGCATGGCAAAGAAGAGTTCGATCGAGAAGAACAACCGGCGCAGGCGGATGAACCGGAACGCGGCTGCGAAGCGCGCGCGGCTGAAGGCCATCATCGCCGACAAGACCAAGCCGATGGAGGAGCGCTTCGCCGCCACCCTGAAGCTTGCCGAAATGCCGCGCAACTCGTCGGCGACCCGTATTCGCAACCGCTGCGAACTGACCGGGCGTCCGCGTTCGAATTACCGCAAGAACAAGCTGAGCCGCATCGCGCTGCGCGATCTCGGCTCGCGGGGCCTGGTTCCCGGCCTCGTGAAGTCGAGCTGGTAAGGAGGATCGCCAGATGTCCACGCACGATCCGATCAGCGATCTCATCACCCGCATCCGCAACGCGCAGATGCGCAACAAGTCCAAGGTTTCGACGCCGGGCTCGCGGATGCGCGCCAATGTGCTCGAAGTCCTCAAGAGCGAAGGCTACATCCGCGGTTACGCCAGCGTCGAGCATTCCTCGGGGCGCAGCGAGCTTGAGATCGAGCTGAAGTATTTCGACGGCGAGCCGGTGATCCGCGAGATTGAACGCGTCTCCAGGCCGGGCCGGCGGGTTTACGCCTCGGTGAAGAATCTGCCCCGCGTCAACAACGGGTTGGGAATTTCGGTGTTGTCGACCCCGAAGGGGATCATGGCCGACCACGATGCGCGCGACGCGAACGTGGGCGGCGAAGTTCTCTTTACGGTGTTCTAGTGCGCATGTCGCGAAAGTGGAAACCGGTTTTGCGACAACGCGCACAGACTAAGATGAAGGATTGAGCCATGTCACGCATTGGCAAGAGGCCGGTCACGGTGCCGTCGGGTGTGACCGCGACCATCGAAGGGCAGACCGTCAAGATGAAGGGGCCGAAAGGCCAGCTTCAGTTCATCGTCCATGACGATGTCGAGGTGAAGCTCGAGGACGGCGCGGTGAAGGTCGCGCCGCGATACGAGACCAACCGCGCGCGGGCGCTGTATGGCACGGCGCGCGCGCAGGTCGCCAACCTCGTCGCGGGAGTCACCAAGGGTTTCGAGAAGAAGCTCGAGATCGTCGGCGTCGGCTATCGCGCCGCCTTGCAGGGCAAGACCCTGCAGCTCGCGCTCGGCTACAGCCACGATGTCAACTATGCGATCCCGGAAGGGATCACGATCGCGGTTCCTAAGCCGACCGAAATCACGATCACGGGCAATGACGCACAGCGTGTCGGTCAGGTCGCGGCCGAGATCCGCGGCTATCGTCCCCCTGAGCCCTACAAGGGCAAGGGCGTGAAGTACGCCGATGAATCGATCTTCCGCAAGGAAGGCAAGAAGAAGTAACGGAGCCGGTCATGTCGAAATTGAAGATTACGAATGCCCGGCGCAAGCAACGCGTGAGGCTGTCGTTGCGACGCACCGCGAACGGCCGCCCGCGGCTGTCGGTGTTCCGCTCGTCGAAGCACATCTATGCCCAGGTCATCGACGACCAGAAGGGCGAGACGCTGGCGTCGGCGTCATCGCTGGAGAAGGCGATGCGCGATGCGGGCAACACCGGCGCCAACATCGAGGCCGCCAAGGCGGTCGGCAAGCTCCTGGCGGAGCGGGCGGTCAAGAACGGCGTCAAGGAAGTGATCTTCGATCGCGGCGGCTATCTTTATCACGGTCGCGTCAAGGCGCTGGCCGATGCGGCTCGCGAGAGTGGGTTGAGCTTCTAAACGCGTAGTTCGCAAGTGTGAAACGGGTTTTGCGACAGGAATACGCGTCTTGAAATTGGTATCGAACGGACAGGACGGGGCGGAAGCCCCACAAGGATCGGAAAAACACCATGGCAGGTGAACGCGAACGCGGCGGACGCGAACGGAGCAGGGATCGCGAGGAGCGCGACAGCGAGTTCGTCGACAAGCTCGTCCACATCAACCGTGTGGCGAAGGTCGTCAAGGGCGGCAAGCGGTTCGGTTTCGCGGCGCTGGTCGTGATCGGCGACCAGAAGGGCCGCGTCGGCTTCGGTCACGGCAAGGCTCGCGAAGTGCCGGAGGCGATCCGCAAGGCGACGGAATCGGCCAAGCGCAATCTGACGCGCGTGGCGCTGCGCGAGGGCCGGACGCTGCATCACGACATCGCAGGTCGTCACGGCGCAGGCCGCGTTTATCTGCGCGCCGCGCCGGCCGGCACCGGGATCATCGCCGGCGGTCCGATGCGCGCCGTGTTCGAGACGCTCGGCATCCAGGACGTGGTTGCGAAGTCGGTCGGCTCATCCAACCCCTACAACATGGTTCGCGCGACCTTCGACGCGCTGAAGCATTTGGATTCGCCGCGTTCGGTCGCCGCCCGCCGCAACATCAAGGTATCCACGCTGCAGGCGCGCCGCGTCGGCGGCGACGTCGAAGCGGTTGCCGAATAACGAGGCTGAGCCGGAGCGGCGGTCGTCGCCGGTCCGATCAACCAGCCGGACAGCTTTTGGAGTGAGGACGATGGCCAAGACTGCGAATAAGGCCGCAAAGACGATCAAGGTCGAGCAGACCGGCAGCGCGATCCGCCGCCAGCACGCGCAGCGTTCGACGCTGATCGGGCTCAGGCTCAACAAGATCGGCCGGATCTCCGAGTTGCAGGACACGCCTGAGGTTCGCGGCATGATCGCGAAGGTTCAGCACATCGTCAGGGTGATCGACGAGAAGTAACGATTTGCCGTCACGCCCGGCCAGATGCCGGGACAAAGACGTGGATGGCCGGAGAGCCCGGCACGGCGGACATGACGAGGACGCGACAATGAAACTCAGCGATATCGCCGACAACGCAGGCTCGCGGAAGAAGCGTATGCGGATCGGCCGGGGTATCGGCTCCGGCAAGGGCAAGACCGGCGGCCGTGGCGGCAAGGGCCAGACCGCGCGCTCGGGCGTGCGCATCAAGGGCTTTGAGGGCGGCCAGATGCCGCTGCATCGCCGGCTGCCGAAGCGCGGCTTCAATAATATTTTCCGGCTGGAATTTGCCGAGATCAATCTCGACCGGCTCCAGGCTGCGATCGACGCCGGTTCGATCAACGCGAAGGAGACCGTCAACGCCGAGGCGCTGGTGAAGTCCGGCGTGGTGCGGCGCGCCAGGGACGGTATCCGTCTGCTCGGTCGCGGCGAGATCAAGGCGAAGCTCACGATCGAGGTTCATGGCGCCTCGAAGTCCGCGATCGCGGCGGTCGAGAAGGCTGGCGGCTCGGTGAAAATCCTTGCGTCGAAAAAGGACGAGGGCGAGGCGGCGTAACATCTGCGTCATCGCCTGCTTTGGCGTGCGACACCAGACTTGCGAATGGTAGATTTATCGAGAGCCGAGCACCACAAGGGGTTTGATGTCTGCCGAGTGCCCACCGCGGAGCATGACGGCAAGGTTGGCGCGGGAGAAAGCTGAATATGGTCTCAGCAGCGGAACAGCTGGCGGCGAACCTTAATTTCTCGGCGTTCGCGAAAGCCGACGAGCTGAAGAAGCGCATCTGGTTCACGCTGGGTGCGCTGCTCGTTTACCGGCTCGGTACCTACATTCCGCTGCCGGGCATCGACCCCACGGTCTGGCAGAAGGTTTTCAACTCCCAGGCCGGCGGCATCCTCGGGATGTTCAACATGTTTTCCGGCGGTGGCATCGACCGCATGGCGATCTTCGCCTTGAACATCATGCCGTACATTTCGGCGTCGATCATCCTGCAACTGTTGACCACCGTGTCGCCGAAGCTCGAGGCCCTCAAGAAGGAGGGCGAAGCCGGCCGCAAGATGATCAACCAGTACACCCGCTACCTCACGGTGGTGCTGGCGTTCTTCCAGTCCTACGGCATCGCCGTCGGTCTTCAGGGCGCCGGTAACGTCGTCAGCAATCCGGGCATGTTCTTTCTGGTCTCGACCGCGATCACGCTGACCGGGGGCACCATGTTCCTGATGTGGCTCGGCGAGCAGATCACCTCGCGCGGTATCGGCAACGGCATCTCGCTCATCATTATGGCCGGCATCGTCGCCGAATTGCCGTCCGCTCTCGCCAACATGCTGGAGCTCGGCCGTCAGGGCGCGCTGTCGACCGGAATCATCCTGATCGTTCTGATCATGGTGGTGGCCGTTATCGCTTTCATCGTGTTCATGGAGCGCGCCCAGCGCAGGCTGCTGATCCAGTATCCGAAGCGCCAGGTCGGCAACAAGATGTTCGAGGGACAGTCCTCGCATCTGCCGCTGAAACTCAATACCTCGGGCGTGATCCCGCCGATCTTCGCGTCGTCGCTGCTGCTGCTGCCGACCACCGTCGCGAATTTCAACGCGGGCAAGGGACCGGAGTGGTTCCAGTGGGTGACGACGCAGCTCGGCCACGGCCGCCCGCTGTTTCTGATCCTCTACCTCGCGCTGATCGTGTTCTTCACCTTCTTCTACACCGCGATCGTCTTCAATCCGACCGAGACCGCGGACAATCTGAAGAAGCACGGCGGCTTCATTCCGGGCATCAGGCCGGGCGAGCGCACCGCTGAATACATCGATTACGTGCTCTCGCGCATCACCGTACCGGGGGCGATCTATCTCGCGGTTGTCTGCCTGATTCCGGAGATTCTGATTTCCTACGCGGCGGTGCCCTTCTACTTCGGAGGCACCTCGCTCCTGATCGTCGTCAGCGTGACGATGGATACGGTGTCGCAGGTGCAGGGATATCTGCTGGCCCATCAATACGAAGGGCTCATCAAAAAATCCAAGCTGAGGGGACGGCGTCGGTAATTTTGGCGCGCCGCACAGTCAGTCCCATTTGCGCCGGTCGGGCTCTTGCAAGACGCAGCTCTGCGTGTCTCCGCGCAGGAACGGGCCCTTACCGCCGACGGTGATCCAACTGAGGCGAGCATAATTCATGGCAGCCTTCCGCCGCGGTGCTTGGTATGTCATTGATCGCCTGGGGCAACGTGGCTTATGAGTTTGCGTGAGGATCGGCGCTGATGTGTCCCGTTCCCAATATCGAAACGCGGGTGCGCGGCCGCTCGCTCAACCGGCGAGGGGGCATTTCGTCATGAGACTGATTCTTCTCGGACCGCCGGGGGCAGGGAAGGGAACCCAGGCGCAACGCCTGATCCACGACTACGGAATCGTTCAGCTCTCCACCGGGGACATGCTGCGCGCGGCTGTCGCCGCCGGCACGCCGGTCGGCCTCAAGGCGAAGGACATCATGGCGAGCGGCGGGCTGGTTCCCGACGACGTCGTCATCGGCATCATTTCCGATCGGCTCGATCAGCCGGATGCGGCACGCGGTTTCATCCTGGACGGCTTTCCGCGCACCGTGCCGCAGGCCGAGGCGCTGGACGAGTTGCTCGACTCAAAGAAGCTCAATCTCGACGCCGCTATCGAGCTTCGTGTCGATGAACGCGCGTTGTTGCAGCGCGTGGAGAGCCGGGTCGCGGAAATGACGGCGCGGGGAGAGCAGGTGCGCTCTGATGATACCCCCGAGGTGCTCTCGAAACGCCTGGCGAGCTATCGCACGCTGACCGAGCCGCTTATTCGCTACTATTCGGAGCGCGGCAAGCTGCTGACCGTTGACGGCATGATGGCCGTCGAGGACGTCACGCGGGATATCCGCCGGGTCCTGAGGCGGTCGGGGGTGCCGATGTCGAAATTCGGCGTCCGCAGGTGGTAAGGCCGCCGGGAAATCGATCCCGGGAAGCGTGTTCAATCCACTGATCGCCCCGACGGTTTGTCGTTCCGGATGGGGAACCGGCAGGGGAGAGCGAGCAAAAAGGCGGTCAAAAAAGTCACGAAAAAGCGAGCAAATGGCGCGAAACGGTTGACGAAACGATACTAAATCCCTAATAAGCGGTCATCCAGCGGATCGTTTGAGACGATGCCGGGCCCCAGGATTGAGCGGGTCGGGCGTCGTGTTCGTGTTTGAGGATACCCGCCTGAAATATCGAAGGAAAGGCCGGCTCATCGAGGGCCGGTGACAGGAGAAAAGTCTGTGGCCCGTATTGCCGGCGTGAATATCCCGACCAACAAGCGCGTCGTCATTGCGCTTCAGTACATTCATGGCATCGGTCAGAAGAATGCCGCCGAGATCATCGAGAAGGTCAAGATTCCGGCGGATCGGCGTGTCGCGCAACTGACCGACCAGGAAGTGCTTCAGATTCGTGAAGTCATTGATCGCGACTACCTCGTCGAAGGCGATCTTCGCCGTGAGGTCGGCATCAATATCAAGCGGCTGATGGATCTCGGCTGCTATCGCGGTCTGCGTCATCGCCGCGGTTTGCCGGTGCGCGGCCAGCGCACCCATACCAACGCGCGCACCCGCAAGGGGCCGGCCAAGTCGATCGCCGGCAAGAAGAAGTAACGAAAGCGATAAGCGAGCGGAAACAGCGGATAGTGGTTTCTATCGCTGCTTTGCCGTTCGCCACTCGCTGGTGGAGCCGCTGGCATTACGGCGGCGTTGAGATCACAAGAAAGGCTGACAATGGGTAAGGAAGCTGCGACACGCGTGCGCCGCCGCGAACGCAAGAACATTGCGTCCGGCATCGCGCATGTGAATTCGTCGTTCAACAACACCACCATCACCATCACCGACGCGCAGGGCAACACCATCGCCTGGTCGTCCGCCGGAACGATGGGTTTCAAGGGGTCGCGCAAGTCGACGCCGTATGCGGCGCAGGTGGCTGCGGAAGACGTTTCCAAGAAGGCGCAGGAACACGGGATGCGCACCCTGGAGGTCGAAGTGGCAGGTCCGGGTTCGGGCCGCGAATCGGCGTTGCGCGCGCTGCAGGCGGCAGGTTTCACCGTCACCTCGATCCGCGACGTGACCGCGATACCGCATAACGGTTGCCGCCCGCGCAAGCGCCGGCGCGTTTGATATTTCGGCCGCGGGCGTTTGGTTGTCCGCGCAGGTTCAAGACCTAATCATCGCGCGGGTTGATCCGCGCACTCCAACGCCAGAGATCTTGATGGCATGGGTGATACAGTGACGATCCAGAAAAATTGGCAAGAACTGATTCGGCCGAGCAAGCTGCAGGTCGTTCCCGGCAGCGATCCCTCGCGTTTCGCGACCCTGATCGCCGAGCCGCTCGAGCGCGGCTTCGGCCAGACGCTCGGCAACGCGTTGCGGCGCATCCTGCTGTCGTCGCTGCAGGGCGCCGCGGTGCAGTCGGTGCACATCGACGGCGTGCTGCACGAGTTCTCCTCGATCGCGGGCGTTCGCGAGGACGTCACCGACATCGTGCTGAACATCAAGGACATCTCGATCAAGATGCAGGGCGAAGGCCCCAAGCGCATGGTCGTGAAGAAGCAGGGGCCAGGCACCGTCACCGCAGGCGACATCCAGACCGTCGGCGACATCGTGGTGCTCAATCCCGAGCTTCAGATCTGCACCCTCGACGACGGCGCCGAGATCCGCATGGAGTTCACCGTTGCCGCCGGCAAGGGTTACGTTGCCGCCGAGCGCAACCGGCCCGAGGACGCGCCGATCGGCCTGATTCCGGTCGACAGCCTGTATTCGCCCGTGCGCAAGGTGTCCTACAAGGTCGAGAATACCCGCGAGGGCCAGATCCTCGACTACGACAAGCTGACGATGACGATCGAGACCAACGGCGGCGTGACGCCCGAGGACGCCGTGGCCTTCGCCGCGCGCATCCTGCAGGATCAGCTCAACGTCTTCGTGAACTTCGAGGAGCCGCGCAAGGAAGTCACCACCGAGATCATTCCCGATCTGGCGTTCAACCCCGCCTTCCTCAAGAAGGTGGACGAACTGGAATTGTCGGTGCGCTCGGCGAACTGCCTGAAGAACGACAACATCGTCTACATCGGCGACCTGGTGCAGAAGTCGGAAGCGGAGATGCTGCGGACGCCGAACTTCGGTCGCAAGTCGCTGAACGAGATCAAGGAAGTGCTGGCCCAGATGGGTCTGCATCTCGGCATGGAAGTGCCCGGCTGGCCGCCGGAGAATATCGACGAACTGGCCAAGCGCTTCGAGGATCATTACTGAGTTCTCTGTCATTCCGGGGCAAGCCGAGGCTCGAACCCGGAATGACAGAAATTAATCGGATTCTGTTTTCCGGATTCCGGATCGCTGCCCTGCAGCGTCCGGAATGACGGAAGCGGTTCACCGGGCGAACGCAGGATGCCCACCTGCACAGGATGTCCGACCCCGCGGTCGCGACAAGGATTGAGGAAAGAGACATGCGTCACGGCAAGGTTCACCGCAAACTCAACCGCACCGCGGAGCATCGCAAGGCGATGTTCGCCAACATGGCGGCGTCGCTTATCAAGCACGAGCAGATCGTCACCACGCTGCCGAAGGCGAAGGAATTGCGCCCGATCGTCGAGAAACTCGTGACGCTCGGCAAGAAGGGCGGCCTCGACAAGCGTCGTCAGGCGATCAGCGAGATGCGCGACGTCGATCAGGTGAAGAAGCTGTTCGACGTGCTGGCCTCCCGCTACAAGGACCGCCAGGGCGGCTACACCCGCATCATCAAGGCCGGTTTCCGTTACGGCGACAACGCGCCGATGGCGGTGATCGAGTTCGTCGATCGCGACTTCGATGCCAAGGGGCAGGACTCCGGTCCGGTGCAGGAGAGGGCCGCCGAGGAGGACTGACCTTCCGCGGCATCCAGAAGACATCGAAAGCGGCGCGTTAAGCGCCGTTTTTGTTTATGGCCGACCACGTCATATGGCGGGCGACGTCGTTCGATCCATGGCTGCCGGCGGCACTTGACCCCGAATCGCGGTTTACCGAGTTGCGCCGCAACCGCGATGCGCCTTGCGGCCGGACGCCGAAATCGGGACGGATCATCTTCGGAGACCGTTCCGCCTTCGGCGAAATCGAAAGCGGTTTCATGACTTTGAATTGACGTGTTTCTTCGCGCGAGCCGATGCCCACTTCGTTCGAAAACGTTATATTGCACCGCCGGATGAATTATATTCCGTTCGTTTTCCGAGAGGCCTCGATGTTCCGAATCAGTGCTTTCCTTGCGGCGGCTCTGTGCGCTGTCGTCCTCACCGGCAGCGTCAACCCTGCGACGGCGCAGGAGCGCCGCGTGCCGGCTTCCCAGGCCGAGCTCCGCCTGTCCTTTGCGCCGATCGTGCAGCGGGTGGCGCCGGCGGTGGTCAACGTCTACGCCGCCAAGATAATCCAGAACCGCAATCCGCTTCTCGACGATCCGATCTTTCGTCGTTTCTTCGGCGTTCCCGGCCAGCAGCCCGAACAGATGCAGCGTTCGCTCGGCTCCGGCGTCATGGTCGATCCGTCCGGCCTGGTCGTGACCAACAATCACGTCATCGAGGGCGCGGATCAGGTCAAGGTCGCCCTGGCGGACAAGCGTGAGTTCGAGGCCGAGATCGTGCTCAAGGACACGCGAACCGACCTTGCGATCCTGCGGCTGAAGAATGTGCACGAGAAGTTTCCGACGCTCGATTTCGCGAATTCGGATGAGTTGCAGGTCGGCGACGTCGTCATCGCGATCGGAAACCCCTTCGGCGTCGGACAGACGGTGACGCACGGCATCGTGTCGGCGCTGGCGCGCACGCAGGTCGGCATCACCGACTACCAGTTCTTCATCCAGACCGATGCGGCGATCAATCCGGGCAATTCGGGCGGCGCGCTGGTCGACATGACCGGCCGTCTTGTAGGCATCAACACGGCGATTTTCTCGCGCTCGGGCGGATCGCAGGGCATCGGCTTTGCAATTCCGGCCAACATGGTGCGGGTCGTTGTGGCTTCCGCCAAGAACGGCGGCAAGGCCGTGAAGCGGCCCTGGCTTGGCGCGCGGCTGCAGGCGGTGACGCCGGAAATCGCCGAAACCATCGGTCTCAAGGCGCCTGCCGGCGCGCTGGTCGCGAGCGTTACGCCGGGAAGTCCGGCGGCGCGGGCCGGGCTCAAACTCTCCGACCTGATCGTGTCGATCGACGGACAGCCCGTCGAGGATCCCAATGCGTTCGATTATCGCTTCGCCACGCGCCCGCTCGGCGGCACCTCGCAGATCGAGGTCCAGCGCAACGGGAGGCCGGTCAAGCTCACCGTTGCACTGGAAACTGCGCCGGACACCGGCCGCGACGAGATCACGATCACCACGCCGTCGCCGTTCCAGGGTGCGAAGGTTGCCAACATCTCGCCGGCGCTCGCCGACGAACTTCATCTCGATTCAGGCGCTGAAGGCGTCGTGGTCACCGCGCTGACTGACGATGGAATGGCCGCGAATGTCGGCTTCAGGAAGGGCGACATCATTTTGGTCGTCAACAACAAGAAGATCGCCAGGACGGTTGACCTCGAACGGGCCGTCAAGGAAGCGGGGCGGCTCTGGCGGATCACGTTGATGCGCGGCGGCCAGCAGATCCAAGTCATGCTCGGCGGATGAGCCCGAAGCGCCAGCGCGAGTCCGAAAGCCTGTTTGCCGCGGCGGGTCTGGAGAACGACGCGCCGCGTCCGCTGCCGGACCGGCTGCGTCCGCAGGCGCTCTCCGACGTGGTCGGGCAGGACCACATCCTCGGGCCGGACGGCGCGCTGACGCGGATGCTGGAAACCCGCACGCTCGGTTCGCTGATTTTCTGGGGACCGCCGGGGACCGGCAAGACCACGGTGGCGCGGCTGCTGGCGGACGCGACGGCGTTGCACTTCGAGCAACTGTCCGCCGTATTCTCCGGCGTCGCCGATCTGAAGAAAGCGTTCGACGCCGCCCGCGCGCGCCGCGAGACCGGCACGGGAACGCTATTGTTCGTGGACGAGGTGCATCGCTTCAATCGCGCGCAGCAGGATTCGTTCCTGCCCGTCATGGAAGACGGCACCGTCGTCCTGGTCGGCGCGACCACCGAGAATCCCTCTTTCGAACTCAACGCGGCGCTGCTGTCGCGGGCGCGCGTGCTGGTGTTCCGTTCGCTCGATGCGGCGGCGATCGAGAAACTGTTCGCCCGCGCCGAGCAGGTCGAGGGCAAGCCGCTGCCGCTCGACGATGAAGCGCGCGCCGCGCTGGTGCGCATGGCGGACGGCGACGGCCGCGCCGCATTGACGCTGGTCGAGGAGGTCTGGCGCTCGGCGCGTGACGGCGAGGTGTTCAATGCCGAACAGTTGCAGGGCGTGCTGCAGCGCCGCGCGCCGATCTACGACAAGTCCGCCGACGGCCACTACAACCTGATCTCCGCGCTGCACAAGGCGGTGCGCGGCTCCGATCCGGATGCAGCATTGTACTATCTGGCGCGAATGCTGGAGGCCGGTGAGGATCCGCTGTTTCTTGCGCGCCGCGTGGTGCGGATGGCGGTGGAGGATATCGGCCTCGCCGATCCGCAGGCGCTGGTCGTGGCCAACGCCGCGAAGGACGCCTATGATTTTCTCGGCTCGCCCGAGGGTGAACTCGCCATCGCGCAAGCCGTGATCTATGTCGCGACCGCGCCGAAATCGAACGCCGCCTACAAGGCGTTCGGCGCGGCAAAACGGGTTGCAAGGGAGGGTGGTTCGTTGCTGCCGCCCAAGCACATCCTGAACTCGCCGACCAGACTCATGAAAGAAGAAGGTTACGGCGAAGGCTATCAATACGATCACGACATGCCGGAGGGTTTTTCCGGGCAGGACTATTTTCCGGAGGCGCTCGGACGGCGGACGTTCTACGATCCGCCCGATCGCGGCTTCGAGCGCGAGATCAGGAAGCGGCTGGACTATTGGGCGAAGCTGCGACGAGAGAAGGAAGGCAGCAAATGACCATGACGTTTATCCGAGCATGCATCATCGCCATCGCCGCTCTCGCGTGCGTGACGCCGTCGCGCGCGGAGACGGTCGAGACCGCGCCCGGCGTCACGGTGACGAAGAAAACGTTTCCGGCGCCGATCAACGAGCAGCCGTTCTTCGGATTTGCCGACAAGACCCCTGAGCAGCGCGAGGCGGACAACGGCTTTCTCGCGGAGGCGGACAAGCTCGGCTCGCGCGAGAAAGTTTTCGACGTCGCGATCGAGCGCGGCTTCGCGCATATCGATCGCGGCGACTTTCCGGAGGCGGCCCAGCGATTCAATCAGGCGTGGTTGCTCGCCCCGGAGCGCAGCGCCGTCTATCAAGGCTTCGCGGTGATCTCCGCGGCGCGCTTCGGCGACCTCGAATACGCCGAAGAATTGTTCAGGATTGCTCTTCATCAGCCGAAGCCGCGGCGAACGCTGAAGGCCGATTACGGTCGCCTGCTGCTGAAAGCCAAGCGTCCCGTCGAGGCGAAAGCGATTCTGGAGCAGGGCGTGCGCGACGCGCCGGAATTCGCCGACGCATGGGCCAGCCTCGGGCTTGCGCGGTTGCAGACCGGTGACGCCACGGGCGCCTGTGCGGCCGCGAGCGAGGCCGACAAGCTCAAGCGCTCGCACGAGGTGATGGTTGACCTTGCCCTGCTCAAGAGGCAGGCGGCCTGCCAGTAGAGAGGACCACATGAGCCGCCGCGTCAAACGACCTCTCGCGAAATCCCGCGTCCCGGGCGAACGCCCTAAAGGTGGGCCCAAGGATGCTCGGCAGAAGAGTGCTCGGCCCAAACGGACGCGTCCGGAAGGGCGTGGAGCGGCCGAGCGTTTCGGAGGCGAGCGAGGGCAGGGCGTTCGGCCTGGCAAGCCGCCGCGCGCAGCCGCGCCGCGCGACACTGCGCCCTTCATCGAACCGCCCGCCAAACCCGAACCGGCGCCGTTGCCGACGAAGGTGCAGACGGTCGCCGTGACCGCCGACGAAGCCAACATGCGCGTCGATCGTTTTCTCGAGGCGCGCTTTCCCAGCCTGTCGTTTTCCCACATTCAGCGCATCGTCCGCAAAGGCGAACTGCGCGTGAACGGCAAGCGCGCCGACAGCAAGGATCGGCTCGATGAAGGCGACACGGTCCGCATTCCGCCGCTCAAGCTCGATACGCCGAAGGTCGCGACGCGCCTGTCCGAGGCCGAGACCAGGATACGCGACGACTTGCAGAAGATGGTGCTGTTCGAGGATGCCGACGTCATGGTGCTGAACAAGCCCGCCGGGCTTGCGGTGCAGGGCGGTTCCGGCCTGTCGCGGCACATCGACGGAATGCTCGAGGTGATGCGCGATGCGAAAGGCCAGCGCCCGCGCCTCGTGCACCGGCTCGATCGCGAGACCGCCGGGTGCCTGCTGGTGGCCAAGACGCGCTTCGCGGCGACTGCGCTCACCGGGGCGTTCCGCCATCGCTCGGCCCGCAAGATCTACTGGGCGCTGGTCGCGGGCGTGCCGAAGCCGAAGCAGGGCCGCATATCGACTTATCTGGCGAAGGAAGAAAACGAGGAAGACTCGATCATGCGCATCGCCGCCCATGGCGACGAGGGTGCGAGCCACGCGGTGACCTACTACGCGGTGGTGGAAACATCAGCGCAGAAACTCGCCTGGGTCTCGCTGAAACCGGTCACCGGCCGGACCCATCAACTGCGCGCGCACATGGCGCACATCAATCATGCCATCGTCGGCGACCCAAAGTATTTCAACAAGGAGAACTGGCAGTTGCCGGGTGGTCTTCAGAAGCGGCTTCACCTCCTGGCGCGCCGCATCGTGATCCCGCATCCGCGCGGCGGCGTGATCGATGTGAGCGCGCCGCTGCCGCCGCACATGCTGCAATCATGGAACCTGCTCGGGCTCGAAGCCGACCGGTTCGACCCGATCGAGAACGCGCCGGAGGAGTAGGTCCTTGCCATTGCGCCGGGCCGACGTCAGGGCGATGTGAGAATATGCCATGCGTGAATTGTTCGAAGAAAGTCTCGGCCCCTCGCTGGATCCGGAAGAAGCGGTTCGCCAATCCACGCGAACCGGGCAGCGCAAGCGTTTCTACGCTTCCGCGAGCGTCAGCGAAACTCCGGACGGGTTCGCCGTCCTGCTCGACGGCAAGCCGGTGCGCACTCCGTCGCGCAACCTGCTGGCGGCGCCATCTCGGGAGATCGCCGCGACGATGGCCGCCGAATGGCAGGCGCAGCGGGACGTCATCGATCCCATGACCATGCCGGTGACGCGGCTCGCCAACAGCGTCATCGACGGCGTGACCGGCCGTGTCGAGGCCGTGGTCGAGGACATCGCCAGGCATTTTGAAACGGACCTGCTGTTCTACCGCGCCGGCCATCCCGAAGCGCTGGTCGCACGCGAAGCCGCGCATTGGGATCCGGTGCTGTTCTGGGCGGCCGAGACGCTCGGCGCGCATTTCATCCTCACCGAAGGCATTGTGCATGTCCGCCAGCCCGATCCGGCGATCGCTGCCGCCCGCGCGGCGCTGCCGTCCGACCCTTGGGCGGTTGGAGCGCTGCATGTCATCACGACATTGACCGGCTCGGCGTTGCTCGCGCTTGCCCTGATGCGCGGGCGGCTGGATGCCGACGAGGTCTGGTCGGCCGCCCATGTCAATGAAGACTGGAACAGCGAGCAATGGGGCGCGGATGAGGAGGCCGCGGCGCGGCAGTCCGCGCGCCTCTCCGATTTCAGGGCGGCCGCGGCCGTCCTGGCGGCGCAGGTTCAACCATTCGGTTAAGAAGGGGTTTAGATACCGCAGTTAGCCTCGCATCCGAAACGAGGCTTTCATGGCGATCTCGATCAACCCGATCTTCCCGGTCATCGCGGTGCAGGACACCGTGTCCGAGGCCGCGCTTCAGCCCGGCACGGTCGTCGACGCGCGGGTCCAGCAGATCCTTGCCAACAATCTTGTCCGCATCGCCATCGCCAATCTGACGATGGAGGTATTGTCAGAAATTCCGCTGCAGGTCGGCGAGAAACTTCAGCTTGAAGTCTCGCAGACCGCGCAGGGGCTCAGGCTTGCGGTGGCAGGGCAGAGCGGCTCGCCCAACCCGGCGGCGGCTGCCACGGCGAAGCCGGCGGATTCCGTGACGCTTGCGCCCGACGTCGCGGCCACCGTTGCTGCGGCCGAAGCCGATGCGCCGACCTCGCCCTCGAAACCCGTGCTGACGGCGCTGGAAGCCTTGTCCGTTTCGGCTGCGGCGCAGAGCGCCGCAACGCGGCAAGGCAGCCTGTCGCCGCTTTATGCCAATCTGCTGGCGGCAGCCGGATCGGGCAGGCTGCCGCCGCAAATCCGGGAGATTGCCGATCGGCTGCTGGCGCTGCGTCCCGATCTCGGTCCGAACCTCACCGGGGGCGACATCAAGACCGCGTTCCGGAATTCCGGGCTTTTTCTCGAAGCGTCGCTGGCGGCGGGGCTGACGACAGCGCCGCCATCGCCACAGGCTGCATCGGCGTCCGCGCAACTGCCCGATCTCAAGGCTGCCCTGCTCGTGCTTCGCGAGGCGCTTTCGATCTCCGCCGGTCCGCCGGTCGCGCAGGAGGCGCCCGCGAGCGCCGCGCCCGGTTCGCAACATGCGCAGCAACCGGCGGCACAACCTGCGCCAATGACAGGCGCGCCGCCGCTGTCACCGGACTTCGAACCGCAGGAAGTCTATCTGCCGCAGGCGCGGCTGCCTGTCACCGACGATCCCGACACGTCGACGCTTGCGAACCAGACGTTGTTTTCAAGGGTGTCCGATGCGGGCGTCCGCACCGCCGCCACCGGTGCTGCCTTGAACCTTCTGCAGGAGGCGCTTCAGAACGGTGGCGGTAGAGCCAGCCTCGGCGCCGAACTCGGACTCGACGGCGATCCGGCGGCCGGACCTTCTGCGCTCAGGGCAGCGCCGGCGAACGGCCCCGACGAGAACAACGTTTTCATTGTGCGCACCAGCACGCCGTCGCCGCCGTTTCGCGGCGCGCTGCCGACCGCACAGCCCGTCGCGATGCCGATGCTGTCGCCGGCCGCCCCGGCAAGCGACATCGCGCGACGGCTGCTCGAGGACACCGACGCCGCGATCGCGCGTCAGACGCTGTTGCAGGTTGCCTCGCTCCCGGATCGGGTCGATACCGCAGGCCCGAGGCTCGATCAGGTCGCGCCACGCTGGAATTTCGAAATTCCGTTCGCGACCCCTCTGGGCACCGCGATCGCGCAGTTCGAAATTTCACGTGATGCCGCCGGCCACGACGTCGAGACGGCGAAGCGGATCTGGCGCGCGCGGTTTTCGCTCGACGTCGAACCCGCGGGACCCGTTCACGCGCTGGTGTCGCTGACCGGCGACAGCACGTCGGTGCGGCTCTGGGCCGAGCGTCCCGCGACAGTGAGCCGGTTGCGCGCCGGCGCCTCGCAACTCACTCAGGCATTGAGCCGCGCCGAATTGCAGCCGGGCGATATCGTCATCCGCGAGGGCGCGCCGCCGCAACAGAGGCCCGCGCCGGCCGGCCATTTTCTGGACCGCGCGTTATGAGCGCGGAGACCAAAGATCAAATCGCGGTCGCCCTTCACTACGACAAGGGCAGCGGCGCGCCGCGCGTGGTCGCCAAGGGCAGGGGATCGCTGGGCGCGAAGATCATCGAGGTGGCCAAGGAGCACGACATTCCGATCGAGGAAAACGAGGTGCTGGCCGGTGCGCTGTCGCATGTCGAACTCGGCGACGAGATTCCACCCGAGTTGTACAAGGCCGTCGCCGAGGTGCTGGTGTTCGTGCTGCGGCTGTCGGGGCGGGCGCCCTGAGCGTTGCGGCGACCGTTGGTGACAGCGTCAACGGCGTGTTAGAAGCGGATGGAAATCCGGGCCGCAGATCATGAAAGACATCCTTGAAACCCTCGACGCTCGCCGTGCTGCGGCAAAACTCGGCGGCGGCGAGAAGCGCATCGCGGCGCAGCATGCGCGCGGCAAGCTGACGGCACGCGAGCGCATCGAGCTTCTGCTCGACAAAGGCTCGTTCGAGGAGTTCGACATGTTCGTCGAGCATCGCTCGACGGAATTCGGCATGGACAAGTCGAAGGTGCCGGGCGACGGTGTCGTTACCGGCTGGGGCACCGTCAACGGCCGCAAGATTTTCATGTTCGCGAAGGACTTCACCGTGTTCGGCGGCTCGCTGTCGGAGACCCACGCGCTGAAGATCACGAAAATCCAGGACATGGCGATGAAGGCGCGTGCGCCGATCATCGGCCTCTATGACGCGGGCGGCGCGCGCATCCAGGAAGGCGTCGCCGCGCTCGCCGGCTATTCCTATGTGTTTCGCCGCAACGTGCAGGCCTCGGGCGTGATCCCGCAGATATCAGTCATCATGGGGCCGTGCGCCGGCGGCGACGTCTATTCGCCGGCCATGACCGACTTCATCTTCATGGTGAAGAACACGAGCTACATGTTCGTCACCGGCCCCGACGTGGTGAAGACCGTCACCAACGAGGTGGTGACCGCGGAAGAACTTGGCGGCGCCAGCGTGCACGCGACAAAGTCTTCGATCGCCGACGGCGCGTTCGAAAACGACGTCGAGGCGCTGTTGCAGGTGCGCCGCCTGATCGACTTCCTTCCCAGTAACAACACCGACGGCGTGCCGGAGTGGCCGAGCTTCGACGACGTCGAGCGCATCGACGACTCGCTCGACACGCTGGTGCCCGACAATCCGAACAAGCCCTACGACATCAAGGAACTGATCCTGAAAGTGGTGGACGAGGGCGACTTCTTCGAGATCGCGGAGACGTTCGCGAAAAACATCGTCGTCGGCTTCGGCCGCATCGCCGGGCGCACCGTCGGCTTCGTCGCCAACCAGCCGATGGTGCTGGCTGGCGTGCTCGACAGCGACGCGTCACGCAAGGCCGCGCGCTTCGTTCGTTTCTGTGATGCCTTCAACGTCCCGATCGTGACCTTCGTCGATGTGCCGGGCTTCCTGCCGGGCACGGCGCAGGAATATGGCGGACTCATCAAGCACGGCGCGAAACTCCTGTTCGCCTATTCGCAATGCACGGTGCCGCTCGTCACCGTCATCACGCGCAAGGCCTATGGCGGCGCGTTCGACGTGATGGCGTCGAAGGAAATCGGGGCCGACATGAATTACGCCTGGCCGACCGCGCAGATCGCCGTGATGGGCGCCAAGGGCGCGGTGGAGATCATCTTCCGCTCGGACATCGGCGACGCGGACAAGATCGCCGCGCGCACGAAGGAATATGAGGACCGCTTTCTGTCGCCGTTCATCGCCGCCGAGCGCGGCTACATCGACGATGTCATCATGCCGCACTCGACGCGCAAGCGCATCGCCCGCGCTCTCGCCATGCTGAGGGACAAGCGAGTCGAGGTGCCGATGAAGAAGCACGATAACTTGCCGTTGTGAGTCAGCCCGTCCCTAGAGCCTGTTTCAACTGAGTTGAATCAGACTGGTCGCTTGTCCTTTTGTTTGAGCATGATCTCTTCTGGAAACCGGTTTCCACTTTTCGGGATCATGCCCTAATTCGCACTCAGCAACTTGAACAGCGGCTGGAGATAGCTGATCTCCTGGCCCGAGGTCGGGGTGGTGCGGCTGATGAAGTCGAAGATCCTGCCGTCCTTCAGTCCGTAGTTGGCGAGCCGGATCACCTGGCGGTTCTTGTCGAAATAGATGGCGATCACGCGTTGATCGACAACCCTCTGATTCATGAATGCGACCGGACGGTTCGCCCGCTGCGAAATGTAATAGAAGACCTCGCCGTTCAGCGTGGCGACGGTGGACGGCGTTCCCATCACGATCAGCACCTGATCCTGGCTGGCGCCGATCTGGATCTGCTCGAGCGCGCCGGGGGGCAGGATGTAGCCCTTCTGAAACTGCTCGCCGGTGCAGCCCGCCATGGCGGCGCACACGAGCGTGGCGGCGAGCGTCACGCGCAGACGACGCCGTCGCCTCGCGGCGTTTCCTGTCTTTGATGCCGAAACTGTCATTCGGGGGCCGACCTCATCCTCTTGCATCGCGCGAGCCATTGACGTACGCGCAGCGACGTACCCGGTAACGGTTCTGCGATTGCACAACCGGAAGCCCTGCGGGCTGATTTTCGGAACCCACATGCTCTGGCCGTTCAATCACTTCAGAAAATCCCGCGCTTCGTCGCGCGGCACCATTGAAGCGATCTATGGCATGATCGTGACACAGGCGCGAGAGCCATTGTTTTATCAGACCCTGCGGGTGCCGGACACCGTCGATGGCCGCTTCGACATGATTCTGCTGCACCTGTGGATAGCGCTTTCGCGCTTGAAGCGGAGGGATGACAAGGAACTCCCGCAGGCGCTGTTCGATCATTTCTGCAGCGACATGGACGCCAATCTGCGCGAGATGGGGGTCGGCGATCTGACCGTTCCGAAGCGCATGCAGGCGCTCGGGGAAGCCTTCTACGGCCGTTCGGCCGCCTATGACCGGGCTGTTGCTGAGGGGCGCGAGCCGCTGGCGGAAGCCCTCGACAAGAATATCTATAACGGCCGGGACATCGACAGCGCGCGGCGGCTTGCCGACTATGTGGCGGAGGCGATCGCTGCGCCCGCCGGTGACAACGAGGCGACGCCGGGAGGCGGGGTGCAGTTTCCGGACCTCGCGCAACGGACATGAGAAAGCAGGCCATGACCGCCAGAGACAGGCCGGACCCGATCGCAAATCCCTGGAGCGCGCGGGTCGTGGTGGCGCAGATTCCGGAAGCCGGCCTTCATCGCGATATCGAGGCCGACGAGGCTGCGCGCATGGCGCTGGCGAAGATCGCCGGCTTGCGGGATATCGAATCGGCGCGTGCATCGTTCGACCTGACGCCCGGGCGCGACGACAGCGTGCAAGTGCGGGGCAGGGTGTCGGCGCGGGTGGGACAGACCTGCGTGGTGTCGCTCGATCCGATCGAGAACGACATCGCCGAGGATGTCGACCTTCTTTTCGTGCCGGAAGACAGCGTCCAGGCGTTCGCGGCCGCCATTGATGACGATGCCGGCGACGAGGAGGGCCGCGACATTCCGGATGCGCCCGAGCCCATCGTCAATGGTGTCATCGATCTCGGACGCCTCGCGACCGACGTGCTGTTTCTGGGAATCGACCCTTATCCGCGGAAACCAGATGCCGTGTTCGTGCCGCCATCTACTGCGGTCGACCCCGAGGACCATCCCTTCGCCGCCCTCAAGGCGCTGAAAATCGACCCGAATCCATCACGCGGGAAGAAGCCAAAGCGGGATTGACGACGAGGTGCCGGATGTGGTTTCTCAAAACATAACCATTAATAGGTTGAAAATAAAAGAATTTAATGTGATTTTTGAGGTCTGCTTTTGAGTCGCGAGGCGATGGAAATCCGCGCCGTCGCTATGTTGTATCGAGGCCGGGACACGCTATTGTCGCGGCCGGGCCGATGAAGCGCCACCCCCGTTGTGGCCGCGCGCTTCAAGGCCGCAAGAGATCAGGGTTTCCGGGATATCCATGCCGAAAAAGGTTCGAATCGCGCTTGACGCCATGGGTGGCGACATCGGCGCATCGGTGGTCATTCCGGGCGCCGCGATTTCCCTGAACCGTCATCCCGACACCGAGTTTCTGCTTTACGGCGACCGCGCCCTGATCGAAGCGCAGCTTGCCGCCCACCCTGCGATGAAGGCCGCGTCCCGGGTGATCCACACCGACGTCGCCGTCAGCATGCACGACAAGCCGAGCCAGGCGCTGCGCCGCGGCCGCAAGACCTCGTCGATGTGGCTTGCCATCGACGCGGTGAAGAAAGGCGAGGCGGACGTCGCGGTGTCCGCCGGCAATACCGGCGCGCTGATGGCGATGGCGCGATTCAACCTGCGGACGCTGCCCGGCATCGATCGCCCGGCGATCGCGGCGGTGTGGCCGACCATACGCGGCGATTCCGTGGTGCTCGATCTTGGCGCCACGATCGGCGGCGATGCCCGCCATCTGATGGCCCTCGCGATCATGGGCAGCGCCATGGCGCGCGTTCTGTTCGATCTGAAGCGTCCGACGGTAGGCCTCCTCAACATCGGCGTCGAGGAGGTCAAGGGCGGAGAGGAAATCCGCGAAGCTGCGGAATTGCTGCGGGCGATGGATCTGCCGCAGCTCGAATTCATCGGCTTCGTCGAGGGAGACGGTATCGGCAAGGGGGCGGCCGACGTCATCGTCACTGAGGGATTCAGCGGCAATATCGCGCTGAAGACGGCCGAGGGCACGGCGCGGCAGCTCGCCGAATATCTGCGCAGCGCGATGTCGCGCACCCTGTTGTCCCGGATCGGCTATCTGTTTGCGCGTGGCGCCTTCAAGGCGCTGCGGGGCAAGATGGATCCCCGCAAGTCCAATGGCGGCGTGTTTCTCGGGCTTAACGGAATCGTGGTCAAGAGCCATGGCGGGACCGACGCTGAAGGCTTTGCCTACGCGGTCGATGTTGGCTATGAGATGGTCCGTTACGATCTCCTGACCAAGATCAACCAAACGCTCAACCGCCACGGCCACACCCTTGTTTCGGCGTCGGCAGTGCAGGAGGCTCTCTCTTGACTGCGATACGTTCGGTCGTGCTCGGCTGCGGTTCCTATCTGCCGCAAAGAGTGCTGACCAATGCCGAGCTGGCCACCAGGGTCGACACCTCGGACGAGTGGATCGTCCAGCGCACCGGCATTCGCGAGCGCCACATTGCCGCCGAGGGGGAGTTCACCTCGCATCTCGCCATCCGTGCCGCCCAGGCGGCGCTCGCGAACGCCGGAATCGATGCGCAGTCGATCGAACTGATCGTGCTGGCGACCTCGACGCCGGACAACACGTTTCCGGCCACGGCCGTCGCCGTTCAGAGTGGCCTCGGCATCAATCACGGCGCGGCCTTCGACCTTCAGGCGGTCTGCTCCGGGTTCGTGTTCGCGCTGGCCACCGCCGACAATTTCCTGCGCACGGGCGCGTTCAAGCGCGCGCTGGTGATCGGTGCGGAAACCTTCTCGCGCATCCTGGACTGGACCGATCGTGGAACCTGCGTTCTGTTCGGCGACGGGGCCGGGGCGGTCGTGCTGGAAGCCCAGGAGCAGCCCGGCAAGACCTCGGATCGCGGCATCCTGACCACGCATCTGCGCTCGGACGGCCGTCACAAATCAAAACTTTTTGTCGACGGCGGACCGTCCTCGACCCAGACTGTGGGTTATCTCCGGATGGAAGGCCGCGAGGTGTTCAAGCACGCCGTCGGCATGATCACCGACGTCATCGTCGATGCATTTAATGCCTCCGGCATGTCCGCGGACGACATCGACTGGTTCGTTCCGCATCAGGCCAACAAGCGAATCATCGATGCATCGGCCCACAAACTGCATATTGCGCCGGAGAAAGTGGTGCTGACCGTCGATCGCCACGGCAATACCTCCGCTGCATCGATTCCGCTGGCGCTGTCGGTCGCCGTCGCCGATGGACGCATCAAAAGAGGCGATCTGGTATTGCTGGAAGCGATGGGCGGAGGCTTCACCTGGGGCTCCGCTCTTCTGCGGTGGTAAGACTTGAATCAAAATATCCGGCGCAACTGCCGTCATCTATCGTGCGAAAGCATGATGTGATAGGTTGACCGTGCGCCGTTAAACTCTTAATTTCAGTTACGAATTGTTCGCCGGGAGCTTGGGGCAGGCGATGACCGAAACCGGAAAAACAGTCACGCGCGTTGATCTCTGCGAAGCCGTCTACAAAAAGGTGGGACTGTCGCGGACCGAATCGTCCGCATTCGTAGAGCTTGTTCTCAAGGAAATCACCGATTGCCTGGAGAAGGGCGAAACGGTGAAATTGTCGTCGTTTGGCTCGTTCATGGTACGCAAGAAGGGCCAACGTATCGGCCGCAACCCGAAGACCGGCACCGAGGTGCCGATCTCTCCGCGTCGCGTGATGGTCTTCAAACCGTCGGCGATTCTGAAGCAGCGGATCAACGGCAGCAATACCGGCAACGGCGTCCATACCAAGGCCGAGTAAGCCGCGTACAAGCACTATGGCTGGTCCGGCGTTCGGAACCCGATTGGCAGAGGAGCGAGCATTTGGACAAGGCACCGGATGCCTTCCGTACCATCAGCGAGGTCGCTATCGACCTCGATGTTCCCCAGCACGTCCTGCGCTTCTGGGAAACCCGGTTTGCGCAGATCAAGCCGATGAAACGAAGCGGTGGGCGCCGCTACTATCGCCCGGACGACGTCGACCTGCTGCGCGGCATTCGCCATCTGCTTTACAGCGAGGGCTATACGATCCGCGGCGTGCAGCGAATCCTGAAAGAGCATGGCGTCAAATCGGTGCAGGGTCTGACCGAGGGATCGTCCGCCGCCGCGTTCGGCGCCATCGAGGACGACATTCGCAACACGCTCGGCGAGATCGACGACGACGAACTGCCCGACTATGAGGCCGACGACGAGGACGAGGACGGAGAAGGGGACGTCGAGGTCAGCGGCAGCGCCGCGCCCCGCGTGCGGGAGGCGGGTGAGCACAAGCCGCTGCGGCACAATCTCGACGAGGTGCTGTGGTCCGGTCCCGACAGCGCGGCAATCCCGGGCGTAAGCGCCGCCGCCGATCTTGCAAAGCTCAAGGATGTGTTGGCTGATCTGGTCGCCTGCCGGCGGTTGCTGGATGACGCACTCGGCAACGGCTGACGATTCGGCAGCCCGCCTTTCAGCGTCGTTCAGGTGAACGCCGGCGCGTCTTGCACAGCCCCCGGAACGCAGCTAGAGCTACCTTCGGCCTTGATAAAATCAGGGCCGGGGCTTCGTCTCGTTTGGCGCATTTTCTTCACGCGAAGCGGTACCGCTTCGCTTGAAAACGCTATAATGGAATGGAGCCGTAACGGCACGGAGCGTAGCGCAGCCCGGTTAGCGCACTAGTCTGGGAGACTAGGGGTCGGAGGTTCGAATCCTCTCGCTCCGACCAACCAAGCAGGGTCGGTTCTGTCATCGGATCGATCGGCCATCGGATCGATTGGCCGGTTCTCGGTCGCTCACCACGCCAAAAGCGAATGCAAACGGTGGTCAGCTTGCCGCCGAATATTGATTATCGGTTTCGGCGGCCTCATACTTGCGCGCATATTATTCCACCGATGGAGTCGTTATGACCGTTTTTCGCCGCGCTCTGATCCTGGTCGCGTTTGCGGCGGCATTTGCCGTTCCGGGCGGACGCGCTCACGCATTCGGTGATGTGCCGGACAACTATTTCGATCCCGCCGTCGACGTCGGCTGCTGGAAGTGGAATTGGCAACAGCATGCCTATTACGATGTTTGCCCGGTCTATGTGCATCCCAAGTCGTACATGTATCCGCGCCGTGCCCACGCGGTTCTCCGCACCAAGGGCTGAGGCGGCTTCGATAGCGATAAGCAAAAACGCGACCACAACAACTGCGATCGCGTCGGCGTCCGGAGTCGCGCGGCCTTGTGGTTTCGTGACGTCCGGGCGTTGTCGCGGTAAGCCGCGTCCGCCATGAGGCGCGCTTACGGCGTCGTGACGGTGCAGGCGACCGAATTGTGTTTGCCGAAGTTCAGGATCGCGTTTTCGCGCAGCCCGTCGAGCCAGATGTTGCGCCCGGCATAACGATAGCCGACGCCCATCGGAACGAGACGGACGTAAGCAGGCCGATTCGGCCCGGTGTGCAGCGTGGCTGTCACGATGTCGCCTGCAAGACTCACGGCGATCGGACACAACGGATATTCCCGACCGTTCTCGCAGTTCAGGACAATGTCCGAACAACCGCCAAGAACCGCGCCGCTGGGCGGCACGATTCCGAGATCCGCAGCATGCGCCGGGATCTGACTTCCTAAAGCAAGAATCCCTGCAATAACTAACTTTTTGAAATTAAAATATTTTTTCGCCATCCCAGCCTCACGTCAGCGCTGCGCAATCATCCGATATGTGCCTTTACCGGTCAATGCACCTCCTCGTCCTGACGCGCGACAGGCCTGTAGGCGTTGTAATTTAACCACACACCGAACTGCCTGGGTATCGATCCAAAGAATTGTTGACCTGTTTCATTGCGGCAAGATTATGATGGGTAAGATTCAGTTAAATCCATTTGCCGGATTTGATTTTTTTTTAAGGAAAGACGTCATGAACGGACCGTTTCATGTTGCGCAGGCGGATACTTCTGGAGCCGGCGGCGGGAGCGGCAAGCAACCTTCCCGGATCGTCAAGGTCACCAAGCCGTACGGCGAGCAGTCCGTTGTGGTGCCGTTGAGCTACGACGGAAGCGTCAAGGCGGACCTCTCGGCGATCGCGAGCGAAAGGATCACGCTGGTCCATATCGGCGAGAAGCTGATCATCCTGTTCGACAATCATTCGACGGTCACGCTCGAACCGTTTTTCGACAGCACCGGCAAGCCGCTGCACGATCTCACGGTTGAGGTGGCGCCCGGGCGCGATATCACCAGCGCGGAATTCGCGACGCTGTTTCCGGTCACTGACGATCAATCCGTGCTTCCCGCGGCCGGCGCGGGCAGTGGAAGCGGTGCGCAGGCGTCCGGCGCCCATTTTACAGCGGTTGGCGTCGATCCGCTTGCCCTCGGCAACCCGCTTGCGTTGCTGGGTCAGGAAGAGTTGCCCGGATGGAACATCCCGATCATTCTGGCAGAAAACAATCCGGGAGTTACCCCGTCAGCCGGCTTCTCGCTGTCGGGCGAGGGGGTTATTGAGGACGAAACCTTCGGCATCCAGAGCGCGGCCGGCGCTAACGATCAGCCGGGCCTGCCACCGTTCACGCCGCCGGCGGGCACGGATCCGCTGATCGGCTGGGCGCAGAGCCACGGTCCGATCGTAAGTTCGTCCACGGCGAGCTTCGGAACCGCCGGGACCGGCACGATAACCTATGCGCTGACGGACCGCTTCGGCCAGTCGTTTAACGGCGCCGACTCCGGTTTGAAGGCGACGGTCAGCGGAAACGAAATCTTCCTCTACACCGTGGGGGATCTCGTGGTCGGACGCGAGGGGGCCGGAGGCGTGCCCAACCCCGACGGCAAGGTCGTGTTCGCGCTCTATCTCGAGCCGGGTTCGCTGAAGCTCGACGTCGCGCAGTACGAGGCGATCAGCCATCCCGACACGAACAATCCCAACGATGCCGTCAATCTCGGCAATCTCGTTCACGTCACCCAGACCGTTATCGCCGACACGCTAGCTGCGCCGACGACGTCGGCGGCCATCTCGATCACGTTCCTTGACGACGGGCCGATGCTGGCAGTGTCGGACAGGGAGTTGCCGAGCCTTATTGTCGACGAAAGCTTCCTGGCTGCCGACGCCAACAACCCCGACGCCGGTTCGCAGCAGGCTCCATCGGGTTCGACCACTGCTCATGCCTCATTCGCGGGCCTGTTCCACGCCGACTTCGGCGCCGATGGCCCGCAGGGCGGCGACGCGACCGCCGCGGTATCCTACCTGCTGGGACTGACCGGCGCGGTCACGACGGTCGACGGCGTCTCTGGCGTCGCCAGCGGCGTGAAGGACACGCTCACGGGCCATGAGGTCATGCTCAATCTGGTCGGCGGCGTGATCGAAGGCACCGTGCTGGACGGCGCCACGGTTCGGACCGTGTTCACGATCACCGGGTCGTCCGACGGCACCATCACGCTGCAGCAGGAGCGCGCGGTCTCTCACAACGATCCGGACGATCCGGATCAGGCGGGCAGCCCGGTAACTCTTGATCTGGCCGGCGGCGCGGCGATCACGCTGACCGCGACGGCCACCGACGGCGACGGCGATCACGTCTCGCACACCGTGGACCTCAGCGGCGCGTTCCAGTTCAAGGACGACGGGCCGACGCTGCATGCGGCGATTCACGATGTCATCGGCAGCAACCTGATCGTCAACGGCAGCTTCGAGGAAGGCCATGGCGATCTCGGCGCATCGGACTGGAGCATCTACGCATCACTTCCCGGCGGGACGCCGATCGGAACTCCTGGCGTCTGGACCTATGGCGCGGATCATATCCCGTTCGAAGTGCAGACCGGGGGCGCCGGCGGTCTTGCGCCGCAGGACGGCAGCGCGCTGATCGAGCTCGACGGCGACACGCAAGGCAACGGGCATCAGGGGCAGGGCGCGCCCGATCAGAACGGGCATACCAACGCCACCATCCAGCAGGTCATCGCCGGCACCGCAGACGGACAGGACTACCAGTTGACCTTCTGGTACGCGCCGCGGCCGGGTTACGCCGGCAGCGACGACAGCGGTCTCAACGTCCTCTGGAATGGCAACGTCGTCTACACGATCGATTCGTCCAGTCAGCCCGCTGGCTGGCAGTTGGTCACGGTGAACGTGGTCGGCACCGGCCCGAACAACACACTCGGCTTCCAGGGCGTCGGCGCGGAGGATGAACTCGGCGCGCTGCTCGATAACGTCAGCCTGGTCGCGGTCACGCCGCCCCGGATCGTGATCGACGAAACGCCCGCCACGCCTCAGGCCGGCACCAACGAAACCACCGATGCGGCGATCGCCGATCTGTTCCACAACGTCGGCAATACCGGTGTCGATCCCGACATGACGGCGCAGTATGCCACCGGCGGCACAGGCGTGCTCGACGTAAACGTCAATTTCGGCGCGGACGGCCCGAAGGATGGCTCGGCCAAGGATGCCACGGTCTATTCGCTGTCGCTCGGGTCGGGAGGGCCGAACGGTCTGGTCGATTCCGGGCTTACGACGACGGGTGGACAGCACCACATCTACTTGTTCAGCGAGGACGGGGTCATTGTCGGCCGGGTCGACGGCGCGCAAGGCGTGGCCGCGTTCGCCATCGCGATCGATCCGGCAACGGGCGTCGTCTCCGTCGCTCAGTACCTCTCGCTGAACAACCCGGTCACGACCGATTCGAACGATCCTGTTTTCCTGAATACCGGCGTACTGTCTGCCACGGTGACCGTAACGGACGGCGACGGCGATCATGCCTCGCAGTCGGCTGATATCGGAGCGCTGATCGAGTTCAGGGACGACGGCCCGACGATCGTCGGCAGCGAGACGGCGCCGTATCACGCGGACGAGGGTGACATTGTCACGTTGCAGTCATTGGGCACGAGCCCGAACGACGGCAATGGCGACGGTTCGTTCACCGGCTGGCCGACGGCAGATATTGGCGTGGGACCGGCGGAAGTGTCGGGCTCGGTTGCGAGTCCGGTGAACTTCGGCGCGGACGGCAAGGGCGGCTTCAGCTTTGCGGCTGACACGATCTCGACGCTGCAGGACCTTGGATTGACGTCGAAGGGCGGCGCGCTGAGCTATACTTTCCTTGGCGATACACTGATTGCCTATGTCGATGGGCATCCGGACCGGGCAGTGTTCACGTTGTCGCTCAATCATACGACGGGCAACTTCCTGTTCACCCTGTCCGACCAACTCGACCATGTGGTGCCTGCGCCCGGTACGGCCGATACCAACACGGCTCTTCAAGGGTCGAACGGACCGGTGAACGGTCTGGACTTCGGCTCGCTGATCGTTGCGACGGACGGCGACGGCGACACGGTCACGCTGGACGGCCATCTGACAATCGAGATCACGGACGACATTCCGAAGATCATCTCGTTCGACACAACCGGCAAGGCGGTGACGATCGACGAGACGGCGGGCCAGCAGGGCAACGACACGACGTCGAGCACGGTTGCCCAGCAGTTCGTCGGGGTAGCTCATGTCGGCCATGATCCAGACATGGGCAACGCTCCGCAGTTCGCGTTCAATAGCTCGGCGATTGTAAAGTCGCTCTATGTCTCGGGCGCGGACGATTCTGCGCACGCGGTGCTGTCGCTGACGATCGATCACGACGGCGTTGATTCCAACCTGACGACGACGGATGGCCATCACATCTACCTGTTCAATGAGAACGGGATCATTGTCGGCCGCATCGATGGCGACGGCGGCGGCGCAGCGAAGTTCGGCAGCACCGCAGACGTTGCGGCGTTCGCGATCTCGATCGGTCAGGACGGCAAGATCAGCGTCGCGCAGTATCTGTCGATCCACAATGACAATCCAAACGATCCGAACGACGTCATGACGCTCGGGTCCACGATCTCGGCGCAACTCACGGTGACCGACAACGACGGGGACACCGTCACCCGCTCGGTGACGATCGGTGATACCGTTCAGTTCAGGGACGACGGACCGACGCTGACAGGTAACGGCGTTACCGCGGCGGTCAACGAAGCCAATATTTACACGCCGCTGCTGTCGCAGGGCACCCACCCTGACTTCCCCGCGCACACCGATATTTTGGGAGCAGCCTATGCAACCGGCTCGCTGTCAGGCGCGGTTAATCCCGGCGCGGACGGGCTAGGCTCGTTCAGCTTCACCGCAAACGCGGCGAGCCAACTCGAGACGCTTCATCTGTCGTCAAAGGGCGAGGCGCTGTCCTACACCATCTTTAATGGCGTGCTGGTCGGCTACGTCGATCACGGCCAGCCCGGGCTGAGCCTGGGCGACCGTGTTGTCTTCTCGCTGACGCTGACGACGAATGGAAACTACAATTTCGAGCTGTTCGACCAGCTCGACCATGACAAGCCGCCGTCGGGCGCGGACACCAACACGACGCTGCAGGACAATGGTGCGAACTCCGCTCACGATGCGATCGATTTCGGCCAGATCATCCAGGTCACCGACGGCGATGGCGACCATGTCACGCTGGACGGGTCGTTCAGCGTCTCGATCAAGGACGACATTCCGACCGTCAGTCTGAGCACGCACAAGGATTTCCACGGTCATGCGGCAACGGTCGTCATTGACGAGTCGGCGGGCCAGCAGGACAACGACATCAACCACTCGCTGTCTGTTTTCAGCGGCGTCCAGCACACCGGTTCCGATCCCGACATGGGCACGCAGTACGCGCAGAGCAAGCTGCTTGCTCCGCTCGTCGATGCTGACGTCCAGTTCGGCGCGGATGGACCTGGTTCCGCGAAGTGGTCGATCGAACTCAACCCATCCAATAACGACTCCGGCCTCAGGACGACCGATCACCACGAAATCCGCCTGTTCCAGGAAGGCGGCCTGATTGTCGGCCGTTACGACATCAGCGACGGGGCCGTTGATTCCAGCGATCCGGCCGCCTTCGCCATCGCGATCGACCCGGCGACCGGCCAGATTTCGATAGTCCAGTACGTGTCGATCGAGAACACGACGCCCGGCAATCCGGACGAAACCAATTTCCTCAACGCCAACGAGGTCTACGCCAAGCTTACCGTCACCGATTACGACGGCGACTCCGTGAGCGACACGATCGACATCGGCCAGCAGATCGGCTTCAGCGATGACGGTCCGACGCTCGATATCCGTGTGGACCGGTCGGCTCTCAACGGTCTCGACGTGACGCTCGACGAAACCGTCGGAGCGGATCGCTACAGCAGCACGGACAACGTGGCTGGCGATACCGATGTCAACGGCGGTCCCAACTCGGACGACGTGGCCGGGGCGCCGGCCCAGCGCACGACCGATTTTTCGGGCGCGGGTCTGCTCGGACTCTTCAACGTTGTCGAGCATGCCGGCGCGGACGGCGTCGGCTCGGAAAGCTTCCAGTTGTCCTTCACCGGTCTCGGCTCCACGACTGTCGCGTCGGGTGCGGACGCTCTCGGCCACTGGGGCGATGGCATCGCGACCAATCTCTCTGCGACGGCTGGCGGAGCGATCAAGCTGTTCCTCGCTTCCGCGACCAATGCCGCAGGCTCTCACGACATCGTCGGTTACGACGCGGATGGTCATCTTGCGCTACGCATTGGGATTGTCGATGTCGGCGGCCATCTCCAGCTTCAGACCACGTTGTACGAGGCGCTGAACGACGGGAACGACAACAACAATCAGTTCGATCATTCGCTGACGCTGGCCCTGACCGGCCAGGGTGCGAGCATCGGTCTCAATTACGCGGGCTCGCTGACCGACGGCGATGGCGACACCGCGACCGACAACGCCACGGTGACGCTGATCAGCAGCTCGAGAAATCCCGGCTACTTCGTTTTCCAGGACGACGGTCCGGCGATTCTGTCCGTCGCGCAATTCGCGGGCGGCGACGCGCCGAACACGTTCATGTTCGACGGTTTTACGGAGAACGGCGGTGTTTGGGGCGCCGGCAGCGGTATCAATGCCACCGGCAAATCCGGCGCATGGACCATCGCTGGCGTGGGCGGCGGCTCTGGCGCTATCCAGCTCGAGCGCGTGGGCGACGGCTATCTCGGCATGCACTCATCGACCCACGGTTTCATGGTCGATCTCGATGCCTCCGCCCACGACGTGGCGGTCTCGCAGACGCTCAATCTGGTTCAGGGCGAAACCTACAAGCTGTCGTTCGACTACGGCGCCAACCCCTCGGGTGACACGCATTTGCAGGTGCTGTTTGGCGGCAAGGTGATCTTCGAAGTCGAAGACGCTGAAATGCCGGGGCAGATGACTCCGAAGGAGATCGTACTGATCGGCGGGTCCGGGGACGGCTCTAATCTGCTCGAATTCAGGGATGTCGGCACGGCTGACAACTACGGGACGTTCCTTGCCAACGTGCAGGTCACCGGCTCCACGGTCGTGGTGGATGACGAGGACACGCATCTCAACGGCGTTGGCCTCCAGGGTGGTCCCGGCGATGACGGCAGCGGCGCAACCGCCTATGGCGTCGTCAGCTTCGATGCCGGCAGCGACGGCCTCAAGTCGATTGCGATCAGCGAGGGGATCAAGGTCACCAACAGTGCGGGCGCGACCGCGTCCACCCTCAGCGCGATCTATGTCGACGCGAACGGCGTGGGAACGCCGGAGGCGTTGAAGGAAGTCTGGGTTGCGGATACGGACAATGGCGGCGGCACGCTTTATGGCGTATCGGCGACCGGCACCCATTTCACCCAGGACAACCCGGCCTTCGCGCTGCATATCGCCGCGGACGGCACCTATACCTTCAAGCTCAACGCGCCGCTCAATCATCCGTTCACGACGGCGGACAACACCGTTGCGCCGGGCACCGAGTATGAAGACAACCTGTCGCTCGGCTTTGCCGTCAATGTCACCGACGGCGACGGCGACACCGCGACCGCCACCATCACGATCAACGTCGATGATGACAGCCCAACGCTCGGCGCCATCCAGCAGGTCACGATCGACGACTATTCGGTTCACCACGGCACGATTGATTTTCACGCGGGTGCGGATGGCGTGGGCGGCGGAAGTCTCGCCGGCAGCACGCCGCCGGCCAACCTGATGTCAGGCGGCCAGGCTGTGCATTACTGGGTCAGCGCCGACGGGCACACCCTGATCGGCTACACCGGCAATGTCATCACCGACAGCACGACGCCGCCTGCCGCGGGCAACCAGGTTTTCACGCTGACGCTCGATGCCAGCGATCAAGGATATTCGTACCAGCAGATTCAGGCTTTCGACAACACACACACGACAGTCGCTCCCGTCAACAGCACCAGTTTTGATTATCCGAATCAGCCGTCCGGCGAAGTGGACGTGACGTATAGCGGTGTCACGATCGCGAAGGTGACTGGTTCTGGGGACGTCAATGGCTCGGGCACCGGTTTCGGAGTCCACGCCAACAAGTTTACCACCGGTGACGTACTGCATTTTGATTTCAAGCAGTCGGACACGGGTACGGCGACGAGCAGCGCGACCTTCAGCTTCACGCAAGACGGAAGCGTCGATTATGTCGTGCACTACTCCGACAACTCCTCTGCGAGTGTTGCTGGCCAGGCAGTCACGAGCGGCGGCACTCTGACTTTCACCGCTCCGACGGGCGCCACGATCAATTATGTCGAATTCACCGGCAACGGCAGCACCCCCACCGGCGGCTTCAAGATCGTGCTCGACGGCGTTGACGTCGGCACCACCGTATACTCGCCGCTCGATCTTGGATTCAACGTCACGTTGACCGACGGCGATGGCGATGCGGTGACTGGCACCATCAATGTCGATGTTCATCAGAACACGCCGCCGACGGTTAAAGTGACGCCGACCGATCCCATCAACAGCGACGATGGCCACAATCTCGTCAACGAGGCCGGGCTTCCCGCCGGTTCATCGCATGACGGCAGCAACGTCACACACGGTACCTTCACGCTGACCGACGCGGACGGTGCCTCAGATATTAAAACCGTGACGATCACAGGCGCCGGCGGCACGGAAACACTGACCGTCGTGCTGGGCGGCGCCGGAACGACCGTCGACGGCCAGTACGGTACATTGGTGATTGATGCCAATCCGGCAATCAGCGGTGACACCGCGACCTACAACTACACCTATACCCTGAACACGCCGTATACCGACTCGCCGGCCGTGCCGGGTCAAAATATCGATCAGAACGCTGACAGCTTCGTCATCTCGGTGACAGATGGCAGCAGCGCATCCAACTCGACGCTCGTGATCGACATCAGGGACGACGTTGCGAAGGCGAACGGCGACGTCAATTCGGTCACCGAAGGCGGGACGCTTACCGTTGCGGCGGCGAATGGCGTTCTGCACAACGACGTGTTCGGCGCGGACGGCAAGGCGGTCGGCGGTGGAGTAACGGGCGTCGCGACGGGTTCGAACACGGCGAATCCCGTGAGCGGCAACCTTGGCAATCTTGAAGGCCAATACGGTACGCTGCATTTGAATGCGGACGGCAGCTACACCTACGATGCCCATCCGGACAAGATTACCGGGAACGCGGTGGACCACTTCGTCTACACGATCACGGATGGGGACGGCGACACCTCGACAGCGAGGCTGGACATCTCCGTCAACAACGTGACCCTGGTTGCGGACAACACGACGGAAACCGTCGACGAAGCGGCGCTGGACCGGGTGAAGGATCCAGCGAGCGGCAATGTTCCAGCGGACCTTGCGGCCGGTACGGTCGATGGCTCCGATCCGACGAGCCGGTCCGAGACGACCGAGGGGCAACTCAATATGACCGGCGGCTCGGGCGTCCAGTATACGGCGATGACCGAGACGACGGACCACGGCGTGTTCCATCTCGGCGCCGACGGCAAGTGGACCTATACGCTCACGAGCCCGTACGAAACATCGCCGCATAGCGATAGTCCCCACAACACGGTGTCCGGGGACAGCTTCAGCTACACCGCGCACGACGCCAACGGCAACACCGTTACCGGCACGATCCAGATCAATGTCGTGGACGACAAGCCGGTCGCGAACAATGACACCGACAGCGTCGGGAGCGGGACGTCGACGGACGGTAATGTCATTACCGGAGCTGACACGACGAGCGGCGTTGGCGGCAAGGACACGCTGGGCGCGGACGGTGCGCACGTGTCTTCGGCCTACGGCAAGGATGGCGCGGGTTCGGCGCAGACGGTTGGCACGAACACGGTAATCGACGGCGAGTACGGTCGGCTGACGATCTCGTCGGACGGGCACTATAGCTACGCCCGCACGTCGGGCTCCGGCGGAACGGATACCTTCACCTACACGCTGGAGGACGGCGACGGCGACACCGACACGGCGACTTTGACCATCACGCTCGACGATACTGGCCGGCTCGTCGTCGGCTCCGCCGACGGCGATGATGGTGCCGCGCCGGACGGCAATCACGTGGTCGATGTTACGACGACAACGACCGGTCCGATCAATGGCGGCGACGGTAACGACACGCTCATAGGCGATCCGGGCTCCGTAACCATCACAAAGGGACAAACAGCCAACGTCGTGCTGGTGCTGGACAGTTCCGGTAGCATGGATGCAAACATTTCGTTCGGCGGCAGCACGATCACGCGCATGCAAGCGCTGAAGAACGGCACCAACGCATTGATCGATCAACTAGCCAATTCGGGCGCGGAAAATATCCGCATCACGGTGATCGATTTCGGCGACAGCGCTATCAATCGCGGCACGTTCAACCTGATCGTCAACGGCCAAAAGAATGCGGACGGTAGCGACGGTATTAGCGCGGCCCACGCCGCCGTGAACGCGATGAGCTATAGCGACGGCAACAGCGGCGGCACCAATTACGAAGCGGCCATCCAGTCTGCCTATAGCTGGATTACCGGCAATAGCGGGAACAATGACCTGTCGGGCGCAGACATCAACAAGGTTGTTTTCGTTTCGGACGGTGAGCCGAATGATTGGGTCGGTTCTGGTTCATCCGGCGGCACGACGCGGGCCATGCAGGAACTGCTTGGCACCTACGGTGGCGGGTCAGAAGGCAGTGCGGACAACGTCAATGACGTCGCGAACGTCCTCGGTACGGGCTACACGATCGATGCGATCGGAATCGCTGTCGGCTCCGCGGCGCTCGGCCATCTGAGCGATGTGGAAGATGGAATTGCGAACGGCGGCACCGGTAGTGCGCTCAACGCAAATTCCGCAGAGCAGCTTGCCGGCGCTTTGGCGGTGCTGGGTGGGTCGACCGCTCTCGCCGCCGCAGGAAACGACGTCATTCATGGCGGCGCCGGCAACGACGTCATCTTTGGCGACGTCGTCAACACGGACGCTCTTGCGGTTAAGGCGGGACTGACAGTCCCGCCAGGCTCGGGCTGGTCCGTCTTCCAGATGCTCGAGGGCGCCACTCCGACGAGTGCTGCTCTTGCTCCGTATCTTCACAACGGTGTGTGGGATCGGGCATCGACCATCGCCTACCTGTCCGATCCGGCCAACTTTGCCGAACTGGCGACGGAGAGCGGACGCAGCGGCGGTGACGACAACATCACTGGCGGAACGGGCGACGATGTCATCTTCGCTCAGGAAGGCAACGACATCATCAACTACACGGTCGGAGACGGCCACGACAAGGTCGATGGTGGAACGGGCAATGACACGCTTGTCGTCAATGGCAGCACGGCCGACGAGCATTTCTTCCTCGAAACCGTGGCTGCCTACAACACCCGCATCGATCCGGATTATACCGGTGCGGCGTCCAACGTGCTTGTTTCGAATGAGACCGGCCAGATCATGGTCGAGGCCAGCAATATTGAATCCGTCACCTTCAACGGTGGCGGTGGCAACGACACGCTGACGGTCTCGGGCGATTTCAGCGGCACGGCGATTCTGAACAGCACTATTCACTTCAATGGCGAAGCCGGCAACGACACGCTGGATCTCACCACTCGCGTCGATAACCGTCGCGTGGTCGCCGACGGCGGCGCCGACACGGATACGGTGAAACTCGGTTTTGCATACGACCATGCGACTTACGCGGCGATCGCGGGTGGCGTGCAGATCACGCATGACGGCATCACCGACGAGTTCACCAATTTCGAGAATTTCGTGTTCTCGGACGGAACGACGATGACGCTGGCTGACGTGCTCAACGCGCCACCGACGACGAACGACGTCAGCGCGACGGGGCCGCAGAACGCGACCTCGATCGCAATCACGCTGAGCGGATCCGACGATGTCTCTGTCGCATCGTTCGAGATCACGGAATTGCCGCTCCACGGCAGTCTCTATAGCGATGCGGCGTTGACCCACCTCATTGGCGCAGCCGGTGTTGTGGCGGCCGCCGGTAATTCGGCGACGGTGTATTTTGTGCCGGATGCCAATTATTATGGCGCGCCAACGTTCCAGTATGCGGCGGTTGACAACACCGGACGGCACGACACGACCCCTGCGACGGCAACGATCAACGTTGTCAATCAGGCGCCGTTTATCGTTGCCCCCGCCAACTTGCAGTACGATCCGGCGAGCGGCGATACGACGGCGTTCAACCGGATCATGTTCACCGATGCGGATACAACGGGCGGTGTGACCGTCCATCTGACTCGGACTGGCGGAAATGGAACGCTCAGTGCAACCAGTTCGGGTGGCGTTGCCGTCTCGGGCACCGCCACTGACATGGTGCTGTCCGGCACGATCGATGCGATCAACGCCTATCTTGCCGGCAACAAGGTCACGCTCGACACCCATGGCAATGACACCGATACGTTCACGATCTCGATCAACGACGGCACGACGACCGTTTCGCAGACGGGTTTCGCTGTCGACGATGTGCAGTTTTCAAAATCCAATAACCCCGATACCAACAATTACGCTGGCGTAAACGTGTATGAGACGTCATTGAATTCCTTGAAAGGCAACGACACGCTCTACACGAGTTGGAGCCACCTGGGTTCGTCGGCCACGGCCTACGATGGTGGAAACGGTAGCGACACGATCAACCTGATCTTTACGGCCGAACAGTTGCAGGCGATTCTGGCGACCGGGACCACACGGGACGAGTTGCAGGCTTATCTTCTTGGTCCGACCGGTGACACGCTCAATCTGGGCGCAACGTCCTGGCACGCCACCGCGACGGGCTTTGAAACGGCCAACATCGAGCTTGCCAACCTGTATGCGACCCGCGATGTGGCCACGCCGTCGAACGATTACTTCGATATCAACACGACGTGGAAGTCGGTGATAGCATCGAACGAAATTGTCGGCGCCGATGGCGACGGCGCTAACAACTTCATCGTTGCCAGCGCGGCCGGTCAGACGCTCAACGGCGGCGGCGGCAACGATGTAATGGTTGCGCTCGACGGCGGCGATACGCTGAACGGTGGTGCGGGCCTCGACCTCTTGCTTGGGGGCAGTGGAAACGACACCCTGATCGGCGGCGAGGGCGTTGACAGGCTTGCCGGGGGCGCCGGCGCCGATCACTTCCGGTTCAATGCGACGAGCGAAGCCGGCGATCATATCGTCGACTTTACGCACGGCCAGGACGTGATCGATCTGCTGAACTCCGCTTTCGGCGGCGGCTCGGGCGCAATTGCAACCGACGACCTGATCCAGGTTACCGGCGCGCAAAATCCGACGACGATCAATATGGGCAATGCCCATTTCGCTTACCAGCAAAGCACCGGTCAATTGTATTACGACCCCAACGGCGGTGCAGCCGACGCCAACCGAATCCTGCTGGCCGTCTTCGACAACCATACGGCAATCGCCGCGACGGACCTTCACAAGGTCGGATAGCAACAACAGTTACTGCACCCCGCCGGACCATCTCCGGCTGGGTTTTTGTCGGGATCAATTCTTCGCCGCCATGGCAGGGTCTTGGCCGGTCGAAGATGGCGTCGCCGGCCACCCCATGGTTCGGGCCATGTCGTTCCTTGCTGAAACTCCAAAGACGTGAACGTCCGGCGTAAAGCCGCAGGCTGCTGATCCGTCTAAAGCAAATCCGCCCTATAGCGTTTTCGAACGAAGCGGATACCGGTTCGCGTCAAAAAACGCGTCAAGAAATAAGGCGGCGCTGACGTCCAATGGTCGACCGGACGATGGTTGCCCGGCGGCCATCCTTGTTGCCAGGGCGCAACACCGATCCAACATTTAACCCTGCCAACAGGTGGCTCTTGCAGACGCCGCTATTTAGCCACACCACTTCGTGAATTATTCCAGTGTCGGCTGAAGGCGGACGCTTGTGGTGGGTCTGGGACATTCCCTCGCTCCGGCAGCGTCCGATCAAAAGAGGCCACCGGGGAAGCAGGTTGGCGATGGTCAGGACGGGCATCAGGAGCAGGCTGACAAACCGTCACGCGACGGAAGGCCAGGATCGTGCGTCCTGTCGCTCGTTTCATGCCCCGAGATCGGCCGGGCGACAGCTCCACCGGCGGTTCGGAATCCGCGGCATCGTCGAGGTCGACCGCGTTGACGTAAATTTGACCAGCGGCGGACGCACCGAACGAAAGACCAATTGGCAGCGCCGCTCGACCAACCATACATCCGTTAAGCTCAGGACATACGCCCAGCGGATCGGACCGGCAGCCGGCAGTGGCAGGGTGTACGAGAAATTGCGTCATGTGGACGTCTAGGAGCAGAGTTCTTGTTGTGTTGGCGTGGGGCGCGGTTTGCGCCAGCGCGCCGGCGTATGCTTTTGACGGCACGGTGGCCGGGCAGCCCGATGCTACCACGGCGGCGGCGCTCCCCGTCGCGGCCGCGCCTCTCGCCGGCGGTCAGGCGCTGAAAAAGGCCGTCCCCCCGAGCACCTCGCTGACGGCATTGCAATATGCCGCCGAGGGCGGGCATCCCATTGCCCAGTGGCGGCTGGGGCGGATGTATGCGAACGGCGACGGCGTCACCCAGGACGATCAGCGCGCTTTTGAGTACTTCAGCCGTATCGCCAATGCCCATGCCGAGGACAGCCCCTCGGCGCCGCAGGCCGCGGTTGTCGCCAACGCTTTCGTCGCGCTCGGGCGCTATTACCTCCAGGGCATCCCGAATTCGACGATCAAGCGCGACGCCGAGCGCGCGCGCGAGATGTTCTCCTATGCGGCCTCCTATTTCGGCAATGCCGACGCGCAATACGATCTGGCGCGGCTTTATCTGAAGGGGATCGGCGCCCCCCACGACGTCAAGTACGGCGCTCGCTGGCTGGGTCTCGCGGCGCAGAAGGGCCAGCATGAGGCCCAGGCGATGCTGGGCAAGATGCTGTTCGCGGGCGATCAATTGCCTCGCCAGGCCGCGCGCGGCTTGATGTGGCTGACGCTGGCGCGTGATGCCGCCCAGCCGGACGAGACCTGGATCACTGAAAGCTACAACAAGGCGATCGCGAAGGCCTCGGAAGACGACCGCGCCATGGCGCTGCAGATGCTCGAGCACTGGGTGCAGGGACGGCGGGATTGAGACCTGCAGGCTCGGTCAGGCCGATCCGGCCGCGTCCAGATCGAGGTCGATCCAGACCGGAACATGGTCCGACGCCTTCTCCCACCCGCGGACATGACGATCGATCCCGACCGCGTTGAGCCGGTCGCTGGCCTGCGGCGACAACAGCAGGTGGTCGATCCGCAGCCCGTTGTTTTTCTGCCAGGCGCCGGCCTGATAATCCCAGAAAGTATATTCCCCGGCGGCGTCGGAGGCCGCGCGCAACGCATCGGTCAGGCCGAGCCCGAGCAGCGTCTGAAACGCCTGCCGCGTCTGCGGCCGGAACAGCGCATCGTCAACCCACGACGCCGGATTGTAGACGTCGCGCGGCGCAGGGATGACGTTGAAGTCGCCGGCGAGCACGAAGGCCTCCTCGCTTTTCAGCCGCTCGCGTGAATATTCAATAAGCCGCGATATCCAGCTGAGTTTATAAGGATACTTCTCGGTATTCGGCGGATTGCCGTTGGGCAGATAAAGGCAGGCGATCCGCACCACGCCGTGCTTGAGCGAGACCACGCCCTCGAGGAATCGCGACTGCACGTCGTCCTCGTCGCCGGCGAGCCGCGGCCGGGTCTCGTCGAACGGGAATTTCGACAGCAGCGCCACGCCATTGAAAGTCTTCTGGCCGTGCGTCACCACGTTGTAGCCGAGCGCCTCGATGGCCTCGCGCGGAAACTGCTCGTCGACGCATTTGGTTTCCTGAAGGCAGACCACATCCGGCGCGGTTTCCCCGAGCCAGGCGAGAAGGTGATCCAGCCGCTGCCGGATCGAATTGACGTTCCAGGTGGCTATGCGCATGAGGGGATTTCCGCGTGTCATTGCCGGACTTGATCCGGCGCGGGTCAGGCCCGCGCATGACAGGGAGCTAGTGGAGTGAATTTGGCATTTCGCTACCCGCTTTGCAGCAAACCCGCCAGGCGGATGTCAAATTCAAAAACTCCACTAGAAACCTGATAGTTGCTAGTGATCCTTTGAGCCTAACATTTGCTAGAACTCCCTGCGGCAACGGGATGCAAATGTTGGAATCGGACCACTAGATCGAGAAGCTGGTGCCGCAGCCGCAGGACGCGGTGGCGTTCGGATTGACCACCCGGAACGACGCGCCGATCAGGTCGTCGACGAAATCGACTTCGGAACCGGTCAGGAACGGAACCGAGGCCGGATCGACGAGCACCACCGCGGTATCGCGCGCAATCACCAGATCGTCGTCGGCCTTGGCGCGTTCGATGTCGAACTTGTACTGGAAGCCCGAGCAGCCGCCGCCTTCGACGCTGATCCTCAACATGGCGCCGTCGCCTTCGGATTTGAGGATCTCCCCGATCCGGCGCGCCGCGCGCTCGCTGACGGTGATGTTGGCTTCGGTCATCGTGCGACTCCGTATGCGATGGGCGGATATTGTCCAATATTTTGCAATGCCCGCAAGCCATAGTTAAGTGCGGCGGACACCGGAATCAAACGATCGGAAGGGGCAAATCGCCGTGTCAGTCGGAATGGCAGCTCCCCGCGAGCCCTATGCCAGCGATCCGGACGGCAGCCGCGGCCGCCTGTTCGACGAGCCGCCGAGCAAGACCCGCAGCGCGTTCCGCCGCGATTGCGACCGGGTGATCCATTCGACCGCGTTCCGGCGGCTGAAACACAAGACCCAGGTGTTCGTCTATCACGAAGGCGATCACTACCGGACCCGTCTCACCCATACCCTCGAGGTGGCCCAGATCGCCCGCGCGCTGGCCCGGCAGCTCGGGCTCGACGAGGACCTGACGGAGGCGCTGGCGCTGGCGCATGATCTCGGCCATCCGCCGTTCGGTCACGCCGGGGAGCGGGCGCTGGATGCCTGCCTCGATGCGTTTGGCGGTTTCGACCACAATGCGCAGACGCTGCGGGTCGTGACGCTGCTGGAGCGTCGTTATCCGGATTTCGACGGCCTCAACCTGACCTGGGAAACGCTGGAAGGGATCGTCAAGCACAACGGCCCGCTGACCGATCGCGCTGGCGATGCCGTCGGACGGTATCAGCGCCGCGGCATCCCGGTGGGTATCGCCGATTTTAACCGGACCTGCGATCTGGAGCTGTGGAGTTTCGCCTCGCTCGAGGCCCAGGTCGCGGCGATCGCCGACGACATCGCTTACGATGCCCACGACATCGACGACGGCCTGCGGGCCGGGCTGTTCGCGGTGGATGACCTGAAGGCGATGCCGCTGACCGCGGCGATGATCACAGAGATTGCACGGCGCCATCCCCGGCTGGACGACGTCCGGCGCGGCGCGGAGCTGGTGCGCGAGCTGATCTCCTATCTGATCATGGCGGTGGTATCGGAAGCAGCCGGGCGGCTTGCCGATGCCCGGCCGGGATCGGTGGACGAGGTGCGCCGCCACCGTCGGGCGCTGGTCGCGTTTCCACCCGAAGCGGCCGAGGCGGAGGCGCTCATCAAGGCATTCCTGAAACAACGGATGTATCGTCATCCTCGCGTCATGCGGGTGATGGATGAGGCCGAAACCATCGTTCGGGACTTGTTCGCGCGCTACCGCGACGATCCAGCGGCACTTCCTGCCGAATGGTTGCCGGAGGGCGGCGACAGCCGCGCGCTCGATGCCGAAACGGCGCGCCGGATCGGCAATTTCATCGCGGGGATGACCGACCGCTTCGCCATCACCGAACACCGCAGGCTTTTTGACTCGACCCCGGAATTGCGTTAGGCGGCGCGTATCCCTTTTCCATGTAAATCGCAGATATCATGACCAATTCCAGTCCATCGCAGCATCTTTTCGCAGATGTGCTTGCACGGGTGCATACGGTATGCGCCGCGCTCGCGGAAGAAGGCGCGCTGCCGGCGGGACTGGACCTGTCGCGGATCGTGGTCGAGCCGCCGCGGGATGCCTCGCACGGCGACATGGCGACCAACGCCGCGATGGTGTTGGCCAAGGATGCAAAGTCGAAGCCCCGCGATCTCGCGGACCGGATCGCAACGCGGTTGTGCGCCGACGGCCTGATCGACAAGGCCGAGATCGCCGGTCCCGGCTTCATCAACCTGACCTTGAAACCGCAGGCCTGGTCGGATGCCCTGCGCGCCGTGCTGCGAGAGGGCGGAGGCTATGGCCGTAGCACGGCCGGCGCGGGCGAAAAGGTCAACGTCGAATACGTCTCCGCCAATCCGACCGGGCCCATGCATGTCGGCCATTGCCGTGGCGCGGTGTTTGGCGACGCGCTGGCGAGCCTGCTGTCGTTCGCAGGCTATGACGTCACGCGCGAATACTACATCAACGATGCAGGCGCGCAGGTCGACGTGCTCGCGCGCTCGGCCTTCCTGCGCTATCGCGAGGCGCTGGGTGAGGACATCGGCGAGATTCCGGAAGGGCTTTATCCCGGCGACTATCTGAAACCGGTCGGGCAGGCGCTTGCCGCCGAGTACGGTGACGAGCTGCGGAATGCGCCGGAAGCCGACTGGCTGCCGGTCGTGCGCGCCAGAGCCATCGCCATGATGATGGAAATGATCCGGGGCGACCTCGCCGCGCTCAACATCACGCATGAGGTGTTCTTTTCGGAACGTTCGCTGATCGAGGGGGGTAGCGATCAGGTCGCCGCCACCATCGATTTCCTGCGCGCGAAGGGCGACGTCTATGAGGGGCGGTTGCCGCCGCCGAAGGGCGCGCCGGTCGAAGATTACGAAGATCGCGAACAGACCCTGTTCCGCGCCACGGCTTATGGCGACGACGTCGACCGTCCGCTGAAGAAGTCGGACGGCGGTTACACCTACTTCGCGTCCGATATCGCCTATCATAAGACCAAGTTCGACCGCGGCTTTCTCAACATGGTCGATGTCTGGGGCGCCGATCACGGCGGCTACATCAAGCGTGTGCAGGCCGCGATCAAGGCCGTGACGGCGGGCAAGGCCAGCCTCGACGTCAAGATCGTGCAGCTTGTGAGGCTGTTGCGTAACGGCGAGCCGGTGAAAATGTCGAAACGCGCCGGTGATTTCGTCACATTGCGCGACGTGGTGGATGAAGTCGGCTCCGACGCCGTGCGTTTCATGATGCTGTTCCGCAAGAACGACGCGGTGTTGGACTTCGATCTTGCCAAAGTGATCGAGCAGTCGAAGGACAATCCGGTGTTCTACGTCCAGTACGGTCACGCCCGCGGTTTTTCGATCTTCCGTAACGCGCGCGAGGCGTTCCCGGATTTGCCGGAGAATGATGCGGCGCGCAGGGGCTTTCTTGGCGATGCCGCCGTCGAGCGGCTGACGGATCCGGCGGAACTCGGCCTGCTGCGGCGGCTCGCGCTTTACCCCCGAACCGTCGAAGCGGCTGCGGTGGCGCACGAACCGCATCGGATTGCGTTCTACCTGTATGATCTTGCAAGTGAATTTCACGCCCTCTGGACAAAAGGGCGGGATTTGCCTCATTTACGCTTCATTATCAATAATGATGCAGAAATAACCAGGGCGCGGCTGGCGCTGGTTCAGGGTGTCGTCTCTGTTCTCGCATCAGGACTTGCGGTTCTCGGCGTTCATGCGCCCGCTGAAATGCGATAGAGGTGTAGCCGGACACATGGGGGTGACGGCTTGATTGGCTGCTGTTTCGTTTAGAACGAGCGAGTTGGCGCCTTTCCGGAAGGGACGCGACATCACGATGGCTAATCGATATCAGGACAGACCTTTCCGGGATGACGATTACGGGCGCGACGAGCGCCGCGCGAGCGGCCAGCCGGAAACCGATCCGCTTGCGGAGCTCGCCCGGCTGATCGGCCAGACCGATCACTTCGACGATGTCAAACGAGGCGCGCCACCGGCTCCGGTAGACGATCCGGTCGATCACTTTGAGCCGATCGATCACTTCGAGCCGGCCCCTCCGATCGAATCCGCCGGGCCGCCGTCCTGGATTCAAAGACGGATGGCTCAACCCGAACCGCCGGTTCAAGTTACTCCCGTCGAATCCGCTCCGCACCCCGTCTTGCGGCGCGCGGCCGTCTATCCCGACAACGAGCCACATGTTCAGCATCCCGAGCCTGAGCCCTATCATCAGGCCGACGCCGATCGCTACGACGACGTGCTGTTCGGCCGGCTGCCGGACGGCCGGGGCGCGCAGGCGTATGAAGACCAGTTTCCCCGCGAGAGCTATCCGGAAGCGCCGTTCGACTATCAGGCTTATGGAGTGGAGGAGGATGAACCTGCTCCCCCGCGCCGCGGCAGGATGGCGACCGTGGTCGCGGTTCTGGCGCTTGCAGTCATCGGCACCGGCGCGGCCTACGCTTACCGCAACTATGCCGGCACCGCCCGGAACGGCGCGCCGCCGGTCATCAAGGCCGACTCTGAGCCCAGCAAGATTCTTCCGCAAAAGGTCGCCTCCGGCGATGCCGTCAGCAAGTTGATCCAGGACCGGATGTCCACTGAGAACGGCACCGAGCTGATGGTGTCCCGCGAAGAGCAGCCGGTCGACGTCAAGGAAGCCACGACTTCCGGCCCGCGCGTGGTCTTTCCGCCGCTGAACCAGAACACCAATCCGCCGGCGGCGGCGAGCGTGACGCCGAATGTCAGGCCGCCCGCAACCGTTGCGAACGGGACCGTCGCGGGCGATGAACCGCGCAGGGTCAGGACGCTGACGGTGCGCGGCGATCAGTCTGACATCGCGGCCGCGGCCGTCGCCCGACCCGAAACTCCGGCGGCGCCTGTCGCGCCGCCCGCCCGACATGCGCCTCCTGCCACGACCGCGCCTGGCGGAAACGCGCCGCTGGCGCTGTCGCCGCAGGCCGAGCCGCGGACGCGGGTGGCTTCGACCAATCCGGGCCAGCACGCTCCGGCCGCAGCGGGCAGCGGCGGTTATCTTGTCCAGGTCTCGTCGCAGCGGAACGAGGCTGATGCGCAGGCCTCGTTCCGGGCGCTGCAGAACAAATTCCCCTCGGTGCTGGGATCGCGGAGTCTGCTGGTGAAACGCGCCGACCTTGGCGCCAGGGGTGTCTACTACCGCGCCATGGTCGGGCCGTTCGGTTCGTCCGATGAGGCCTCGCGCTTCTGCGGCAGCCTCAAATCGGCCGGCGGACAGTGCGTCGTCCAAAGGAATTAACGGCGACTTCCTTGACCCTCGCCGGCGACGCAAGCTAATCGGCGCCATGGTTGCGCGCGCATTTATTACGGGTACATCGGGCCTGACCCTGACTGCGCAGGAGCGCGAGTTCCTGCGCGACGAGCGGCCCTGGGGCTTCATCCTGTTCAAGAGGAATGTCGACACCCCCCTGCAGGTCGCTCGTTTGGTTCAAGATTTTAGGGAAACGGTGGGCGATGCCGATGCCCCGGTCCTGATCGATCAGGAAGGCGGCCGGGTGCAACGCCTGAGTTCGCCGCACTGGCCGGTCTATCCGCCGGGAGCGGTGTTCGGCGCTCTCTATGACCGCGATCGCGCCGCCGGACTGAAAGCGGCGCGGCTGAGCGCGCAACTGATCGCGAACGATCTTGCCGACCTTGGCATCACCGTCGATTGCCTGCCGCTCGCGGACGTTCCGGCACCCGGCGCCGACGCCGTCATCGGCGACCGCGCCTATGGTACTGAGCCGGACAAGGTCGTGGCAATCGCGCGTGCCGTCACCGAGGGGCTGGAACTGGGCGGCGTTCTGCCGGTTCTGAAGCACATTCCGGGGCATGGGCGGGCGACCGCCGACACCCATCTTAAGCTCCCGGTCGTGGATGCCTCGAAGAACGATCTGGAAGCCGTTGATTTTGCTCCCTTCAAAGCACTTGCCGATCTGCCGATGGCGATGACCGCGCATGTTGTGTTCAGCGCAATTGATGCCACCCAACCGGCCACGACTTCTGCGACAATCATCGAACAGGTGATTCGCGGCGCGATCGGGTTCCAGGGTTTGTTGATGAGTGACGACGTGTCCATGAATGCATTGACGGGATCGATCGCTGAGCGGACACGCGCGATTGTTTCCGCCGGCTGCGACATGGTTCTGCACTGCAACGGCGAACTGGTGGAGATGCGGCAGGTGGCGGCCGAAGCGCCGGTACTGTCCGGTACGGCGCTGGAGCGTGCGCAACGCGCCTTGGCCTCGCGCAAGCCCCCCGAGCCGTTCGATCGCGAGGCGGCGCGGGCGGAACTCGATGCATTGACGGGAGCGGTAGGCGCATGAGCGCGGAAATTCTGTCGTTCGAAACCGGAAGGCCGGCCGAGCGCATCGTTAACGACGATGCGCTGGCGCTCGTCGTCGATGTCGAGGGCTATGAAGGCCCGCTGGATCTGTTGCTGGCGCTGGCCCGACAACAGAAGGTCGACCTGTCGAAAATCTCCATTCTGGCGCTTGCCGACCAGTATCTCGTTTTCATCGAGGCGGCGCGCAAAATTCGTCTCGAACTGGCTGCCGATTATCTGGTGATGGCGGCATGGCTGGCGTTCCTGAAATCGCGGTTGCTGTTGCCGGAGCCGGCGACCCCGGATGGACCGAGCGCCGGCGAAATGGCCACGGCGCTCGCCAACCGCCTGCGTCGCCTCGAGGCGATCCGCGAAGCCGCGAACCGCCTGATGAACAGGCAGCAGTTCCAGCGCGACATCTTTCCGCGCGGCAATCCCGAGGCGATCGCCGAAATCCGCCATCCGCGATTCACGGCGACGCTGTTCGACCTGCTCACGGCCTATGCCACCCAGCGGCAGCAGCGCGTCCTTACCACGGTTCACCTGGCCAGGCGTACGGTCTGGTCGCTGAGCGAAGCGCGAGCCTCTCTCGAGCGCCTGGTCGGGCTGGCCGACGAAGACTGGGGATGCCTCGACGAATATCTGATGACCTATGTCGTCGACCCCTCGCAGCGGGCCACGGTGTTCGCGTCGAGTTTCGCCGCCGCGCTCGAGCTGGTGCGTGAGGGCGTCATGGATCTGAACCAGAAAGAAGCGTTCGCCCCGCTCTATTTTCGCAAGCGCGTGCCGCAGGCGGCATCCGCTCCCGTGACCGTGCCCGACGCGCCGGCCCAGTAAGGAAGAAGGAGACCGAGCGATGGCAAGCCTGGCGGAAATGCGCGTGGCGCAGATTGAGGAACCGGAGTCGGAACGGCCGATGGCGCGTCCAGAGGAACTGCGATTGCTGGAGGCTTTGCTGTTTGCCTCGTCCGAGCCGCTGGATCAGGCGGCGCTGGCCAAGCGGATGCCCGACGGCGTCGACATCAAGGTGGCGCTTGCGCAATTGCAGGCGGACTACGCCTCGCGCGGGGTCAATCTGGTCCGCATCGCCAACAAATGGACGTTCCGCACCGCCGGCGATCTGGCCTGGCTGATGACGCGCGAGAGCACCGAGACGCGGCGCCTGTCGCGCGCCGCCATCGAGATGCTGGCGATCATCGCCTACCATCAGCCCGTGACCCGCGCGGAGATCGAGGAAATCCGCGGCGTCGTGACCTCCAAGGGTACGCTCGACGTGTTGCTGGAAACCGGCTGGATCAAGCCGCGCGGCCGCCGCAAGACGCCGGGGCGTCCGCTCACCTTCGGAACAACGGAGGCGTTCCTGTCCCAGTTCAGTCTCGAAAACCTCGGCGACCTGCCGGGCCTAGAGGAATTGAAGGGAACGGGGCTGCTGGATTCCCGTCTGCCCGGCGGATTCAGCGTTCCGACGCCATCGGACGATCCCGCTTTGCGTGACGACGAGGACCCGCTCGAAGCCGGCGATCTCGAACTGGCGCTGGTGCCGACGCTGGAGCCGGACAGCGATGGCTCGGGCGACGGCGACGAGGCCGCGAGCGGTCCCTCGGGCGGCGAGGAGAACGCCAAAGACGGCGAACTTCCGTAACACGGAGGGGCATCGGAACCAGCCTTCGGCCAGGTTGCCTGACGAGCTGTCAGGCCTGCTTGGATCGTCAGCTAAGTATCTGGATAAACAAGAGGAAAAACGTTGCTCGGGGCGCCGCCGGGGGTGGTTTGCAAGGCCCCGATGCGCTATATGATTCCGAACAGAAACCGACCGGAATCCTCTCTTGTCAGATACCGAAGATACGAAGTCCGGAGAGCCGCCGGCGCCCTCGGGCATTCGTCCCGTTTCCATTCTCGAGGAGATGAAGCGCAGCTATCTCGATTACGCCATGAGCGTGATCGTGGCGCGCGCGCTGCCGGATGCGCGCGACGGTCTGAAGCCGGTTCACCGTCGCATTCTCTACGCGATGTACGAGAACGGTTTCGAGTGGAACAAGCCCTATCGCAAATCGGCGCGAACCGTCGGCGACGTCATCGGTAAGTACCATCCCCACGGCGATCAGTCGGTTTATGACGCGCTGGTGCGCATGGCGCAGGATTTCTCCATGCGCGTGCCGCTGATCGACGGGCAGGGCAATTTCGGCTCGGTCGACGGCGATATGGCGGCGGCCATGCGCTACACCGAATCCCGCCTCACCAAGATCGCGCAATCGCTGCTCGACGACATCGACAAGGACACAGTCGATTTTCAGCCGAACTACGACAGCAGCGAGAGGGAGCCGTCGGTTCTTCCGGCGAAGTTTCCGAATCTTCTGGTCAACGGCGCCGGCGGCATCGCGGTGGGCATGGCCACCAACATTCCGCCGCACAATCTCGGCGAGGTCGTCGACGCCTGCGTGGCGTTGATCGACGATCCTGCGCTTCCGATCGACGATCTCATCAAAATCATTCCGGGGCCGGATTTTCCCACCGGCGGCATTATCCTGGGGCGGCAGGGTATCCGTTCGGCCTACCACCTCGGCCGCGGCTCGATCGTGATGCGCGGCAAGGTCTCGATCGACACCATCCGCAAGGATCGCGAGGCGATCATCGTCTCGGAGATTCCGTATCAGGTCAACAAGGCGAGCATGGTGGAGCGCATCGCGGAACTGGTGCGCGAGAAGAAGATCGACGGCATCTCTGACCTGCGCGACGAGTCCGACCGCGAGGGTTTTCGCGTCGTCGTCGAATTGAAGCGCGACGCCGTTCCGGAGGTTGTGCTCAACCAGCTCTACAGGTTCACGCCGCTGCAAACCAATTTCGGCGCCAACATGGTGGCGCTGGACGCGGGGCGTCCGCAGCTCATGAACCTGAAGGACCTGCTGACGCTGTTCATCGCGTTCCGCGAGCAGGTGGTCACCCGGCGCACCAAGTTCCTGCTCAACAAGGCGCGCGACCGCGCCCATATTCTGGTCGGCCTTGCCATCGCCGTCGCCAACATCGACGAGATCATCCGCGTGATCCGGGAGTCGCCGGATCCCAACAGTGCGCGCGAGACCTTGATGTCGCGTGACTGGCCGGCGAAGGACGTGGCGGCGATGATCACGCTGATCGACGATCCGCGCCACCGCATGTCGCCGGACGGCACGGCGCGACTGTCGATGGAGCAGGCCAAGGCCATTCTCGATCTGCGCCTGCAGCGCCTGACCGCGCTCGGCCGGGAGGAAATCTCCGAAGAGCTCGACAAGCTCGCCGTCGAGATCGCCGACTATCTGGACATCCTGCGGTCGCGCGCGCGCGTGCAGGCGATCGTCAAGACCGAGCTTTCTGCGGTGAAGGCCGAATTCGCCACCCCGCGCAAGACCGTCATCGTGGAGCAGGAAGGCGAGGTCGAGGACGAGGACCTGATCCAGCGCGAGGACATGGTCGTGACCGTCTCGCACGCCGGCTACGTCAAGCGGGTGCCGCTGTCGACCTATCGCGCGCAGAAGCGCGGCGGCAAGGGCCGCTCCGGAATGCAGACGCGCGAGGAGGATTTCGTCAGCCGCCTGTTCGTTGCGTCCACGCATACGCCGGTGCTGTTCTTCTCCTCGCGCGGCCAGGTCTACAAGGAAAAGGTCTGGCGTCTGCCGATGGCGGCTCCGAACGCGCGCGGCAAGGCGATGATCAACATCCTGCCGCTCGAGCAGGGCGAGCGCATCACCACCATCATGCCGCTGCCGGAGGACGAGTCGTCCTGGGCCAATCTGGACGTGATGTTCGCGACCACCAGCGGCACGGTCCGGCGCAACAAGCTGTCCGATTTCGTCGACGTTCGCCGTTCGGGCATCATCGCGATGAAGCTCGGCGAGGGCGAGGCGATCGTCGACGTGCAGATCTGCACCGAGCGCGACGACGTGCTGCTGACAGCCGCCGGCGGTCAATGCATCCGGTTCCCGGTGACCGATGTGCGCGTGTTCTCGGGCCGGACATCGATGGGCGTGCGGGGGATCGCGCTGGCCGGGGGCGACCGGGTGATTTCGCTGTCGATCCTGCACCACTTCGAGGCGACGCCGGCCGAGCGCGCCGCCTACCTCAAGCAGTCCGGTGCGATCCGCCGCGCCGCGACCGGCGAGGATATCGAGCCCGAAGAGGCGACGCCGGAGGCCGACGAGGCCGCGCACACCGATCTCTCGCTGCCCGAGGGGCGCTATGTGGAGATGGGCGCTGCCGAGCAGTTCGTGCTCACGGTGACGGCGCAGGGCTATGGCAAGCGGTCGTCGTCGTTCGAGTTCAGGGTGTCGGGTCGCGGCGGCAAGGGCATTCGCGCCACCGATCCCACTAAGCTCGGCGAGATCGGTCACCTCGTGGCCGGGTTCCCGGTCGAGATGTCGGACCAGATCATGCTGGTGAGCGACGGCGGCCAGTTGATCCGCGTGCCAGTGGAAGGCATCCGTATCACCTCCCGCGCATCCAAGGGTGTTCGCGTCTTCAGCACGGCCGATGACGAGCACGTGGTGTCGGTCGAGCATATCCGCGAGGAAAACGAGAACGGCAACGGTAACGGCGGCTAGAGCTTTTTCGATTTTGGTGGAACACCTGCTACGAAACGACGCGTGCTCCCTCTCCCATTGGGAGAGGGGTGGGGTGAGGGGTTACAACCTATCGACTGGTCAAAACCCTCACCCGGCGCTTCGCGCCGACCTCTCCCCGATGGGGAGAGGTGAAGTCCAGGTCGATTCCACCAAAATCGAAAAGGCTCTAACGCTGCGCCAATACCGCAAAGTAAAAGCCGCCCGTGGGCATACGGGCGGCTTCGCTTTGGAGGTTTGTTGAAGTTTCTTTGGAGGTTGAGGAATAAAAGTTCGAAATCCGGATCAGCGAGTATTTGCCGTCACCAGACGGGCTTCACGAACGGTGGTCCTGGAATCGGCGGTGCGAAGGCAGGACGCCGCGAAATTCGGCCAGGTTTGCTGCGAGCAGGCGCTCGGCGCCGGGCTGATGTCGAGACGGTCGCCCTTGGCGAGCGGGATCGGCGTGCTCGCCGAAACCTGCGGAGCGAAACCCGGGAGAACGGTGAGGGCGGCTGCGATGAACGCTGCGACCGCGACGGCGGAAAGAGCCTTGATCATGACGGTCCCCTGTTTTGGGTCTGGCCGTTTTTGGCTTGTCGACCCGTTTGGTTGGCAGATTGATTAGCCGGCTCCTGTTTCGCGATGTCTTCGCTGTCTCGGGAAAGTGGTTTCATCAGCCGAAGAATTGTTTCGCCCCCCTGGGCCGGATGAAACAAGGCGCCGGAAAATCGCAACGATTTCAGTGATCTTGCTGTCATGACGATAAGACGCGCCAGCCCCCGAATTGGTTCGGCCGGTCTTCCGAAAAAAATATCGGCTCTCGGCGCGATATTCGCGGAACCTGCTTCGCTTGCGGCGTCCGAACAGGCGCGCTAAAGCGAAATGGTTTGATTAATCGTCGTGCCTGGCGTGAAACCGGGCATTCACGTCTTGAGACGCGCAACAGATCAAGGACGTGGATGGTCGGTGCAAGGCGAGCGAAGCGACGCCGTTCTTCGAATGCCTTTGCCCGGCCGTGACGCGTTGAATGCTTCACGTCGGCTCCACCCACTCCAGACGAGACCATGCCCCGCGTCGCGCTCTATCCCGGATCGTTCGATCCCGTTACCAACGGCCATCTCGATGTCGTCAGGCACGCCGTGGTCCTGTGCGACCGGCTGATCGTTGCCATCGGCGTTCATCCGGGGAAGACGCCGCTATTCTCGGCGGAGGAGCGTCTTGCGATGGTGCGCGCGGTGCTAGCGCCGGTCGCCGCCGAAGCCGGCTGTGCGTTCGACTGCACCACCTATGACGGTCTCACTGTCGCCGCCGCGCAAAAGGCCGGCGCCGCGATCCTGATCCGCGGGCTGCGCGACGGCACCGATCTCGACTATGAAATGCAGATCGCCGGCATGAACGAAACCATGGCGGCCGGCGTGCATACGGTATTCGTCCCGGCTTCGCCCGGCGTCCGCCCGATCAGCGCCACACTGGTGCGTCAGATCGCGGCCATGGGCGGCGACGTGTCGGCTTTCGTCCCGCAATCGGTCGCATCGAGTCTGAAGACCAAATTCGTCGGCTGAATGAACCAGCCCTTCCTCTGATCCGGAGTTGTCATGATTAGAATCCTTGGCCTCGTTGCCGCGCTGATGTTCGCGATCCCCGCTTTCGCCCAACCGCTGCCCGCCAACCTCGACAAGCAGAACACGATCGTAATCGACAGCACCAAGGGCCGGATCGTCATCAAGCTGCGGACCGACATCGCGCCGCAACATGCCGAGCGCATCAAGCAACTCGCCCGTGACGGCTTCTATAACAACGTTCCCTTCCATCGCGTCATGGACGGCTTCATGGCGCAGACCGGCGACGGCAAGAATTTCAACGGCACCGGCGGATCGAAGTATCCCGATCTGAAGGCGGAATTCTCGAACGTGCCGTTCAAGCGCGGCGTCGTCGGCATGGCGCGCGCGGGAAGTCCGAACTCGGCGAACTCGCAGTTCTTCATCTGCTTCGCCGATGCATCTTTCCTCAACGGCAAATACACCGTGGTCGGCGATGTGGTTTCCGGCATGGACGTGGTGGACAAGCTGAAGAAGGCGCCCGCCAACTCGGCTAGCGGTACCGTCACCGATCCTGACAAGATGCTGAAGGTTCAGGTCGCCTCCGATATCAAGTGAACGCATAACGTGCGGCGGCGCTCGATCCCGCTTGCGATCCTGCTTATCCTCGTCGGAAGTTCCGGATTGGGACCAGCACTCGCGCAGCATGATGGAGTTCCCGACCTGGCCGCCTTGTCCGCGCGGTTGAAGCAATGCTGGAAGCCGCCAGCCCTGCCGCGCGGAAATCCCGGAATGGAGATCACCGTGCAGTTCACCTTCAAGCGCGACGGCAATCTTCTGGGACATCCCCGGATCACCTACGAGACGCGCGACGCGACGGACGACGAACGCATCATCTACCGGACGGCCGTGATGGAAGCATTGCAGCGTTGTGTTCCGATGCCATTTACCCCGGGCATGGGGGGCGCCATCGCGGGCCGGCCGCTGACCATCCGATTTGACGATCGACGAACCCATCCCAAACCGAAAGAGAAGAGAGCATGGCTGACAACGACAACACTTTGATCCTCGAAACCACGCAGGGACCCGTCACGATCGAGATGCGTCCCGATCTCGCGCCCAATCACGTTGCGCGGATCAAGGAGCTGGTTCGTGAAGGCTTCTACGACGGCATCGTCTTCCATCGCGTCATCGACGGTTTCATGGCGCAAACCGGATGCCCGCAAGGAACCGGAATGGGCGGCTCCGGCCAGAAGCTGAAAGCCGAATTCAACCGGGAACCCCACGTGCGCGGCACGGCATCCATGGCGCGGGCGCAAAGCCCCGATTCAGGCGACAGTCAGTTCTTCATCTGCTTCGATGACGCCACGTTCCTTGACGGGCAATACACCGTCTGGGGCAAGGTGACCGAGGGCATGGAGAACGTCGACAAGATCAAGCGCGGCGAGCCCGTGCAAAATCCCGACAAGATCGTCAAGGCCAGGATTGCGGCGGACGCGGCCTGATCGTCTGTTCCAACCCTTCCAGACCGAGATGCAATGGCCGGACGTGTTCCGGCCATTGACGTTTCGGGGCGGCGGGTTCAGTGACGGACGGTCTTCGTCAACGCGATAATTCCATGCGAACCGATCTCTTCGATTTCGAACTGCCGCCCGAGAGCATCGCGCTTCGTCCGGCGAGCCCGCGCGATTCCGCGCGGCTGCTCGTGGTGCAGCCGGGAGAGGGTTTGCACGACCAACAGGTGAGCGATCTGCCGAACTGGCTGCGGCCCGGCGACCAGCTCGTGGTGAACGATACAAGGGTGATTGCCGCGCAGTTGCACGGCCGCCGCATCGGCCGCGAAGCCGAACCGAAAATCGATGCGACGCTGATCAAGCGCCTCGACGGCTCACGGTGGAACGCGCTGGTGAAGCCGGCCAAGAAACTCGAGGCCGGGGACGTGGTCCGCTTCGGCAACGAGGGACGAGTGTGTTTCCTCGGGCATCTTGATGCGGAGGTCGAAAGCAAGGGCGGGGAGGGCGAAGTCACGCTCGCTTTCTCATTCCACGGGCCGACGCTGGATCAGGCCATCGCCGATCTCGGTTCGCCGCCGTTGCCGCCGTACATTGCCTCAAGACGTGCGCCGGACGATCGCGATGTTGCGGACTATCAGACCATGTTCGCGGCTCACGAGGGCGCGGTCGCCGCGCCCACCGCAGGGTTGCATTTCACGCCGGCGATGGAGGCTGCGCTGCGCGAACGCGGCGTCGGCGTCAACCGTGTCACCCTGCATGTCGGCGCCGGCACGTTTCTCCCGGTGAAAGCCGACGACACCGCAGGGCATCGCATGCATTCGGAGTGGGGCACGATCTCCACGGAGATCGCCGAGGCGCTGAACGCCGCACGGGCGACCGGCGGCCGGATCGTCGCGGTCGGAACGACATCGCTGCGGCTTTTGGAGAGTGCTGCGGGAGACAATGGCCGGATCTCTCCGTTCACCGGCGAGACCGCGATCTTCATCACGCCGGGTTATCGTTTTCGCGCCGTCGACATTCTGATGACGAACTTTCATCTGCCGCGCTCGACGCTGTTCATGCTGGTGTCGGCCTTCAGCGGGCTGGACACCATGAAACAGGCCTATGCTCATGCGATCGCGGGCGGCTATCGCTTCTATTCCTATGGCGACGCCTGCCTGCTGTTTCCGGGCAAGTCCGCCGCATGAGCCTCGCCAATCATTTCAAACTGCTCGGCCGGGACGGCGAGGCTCGGACCGGACTTCTCACCACGCCCCACGGCGCGGTGCGAACGCCGGCGTTCATGCCGGTCGGGACGCAGGGCGCCATGAAGGGCCTGCAATGGCGCGAGGTGCGCGACGCAGGGACCGACATCGTGCTCGGCAATACCTATCACCTGATGCTGCGGCCGGGCGCCGAGCGGATCGACGAACTCGGCGGCCTGCAAAAATTCACCACCTGGGACGGACCCATGCTGACGGATTCCGGCGGCTTCCAGGTGATGTCGCTGGCGCAGTTGAGGAAGGTGAAAGAGCAGGGCGTGACCTTTCGATCCCACATCGACGGCACGGCGATCGAACTGACGCCGGAGCGCGCAATCGAAGTCCAGCGGCTGCTCGGCTCCGATATCGCAATGCAGCTCGACGAATGCGTTCGTCTGCCGGCCGAGCGCGACGACATCGAGCGCGCCATGCGGCTCTCGCTGCGCTGGGCCGAACGCAGCAAGCGCGCGTTCGAGGGGGCGGCCGAGGGGCACATGCTGTTCGGGATCGTTCAGGGCGGCGATAATCCGGAGTTGCGCCGCGCGAGCGCGCGAGAACTGACCGGGATCGGTTTCCATGGCTACGCCATCGGCGGTCTTGCGGTCGGCGAACCGCAAACCGTCATGCTCGCGATGATCGAGGAGACGATCCCGTCGATGCCCGCGGACCGGCCGCGCTATCTGATGGGTGTCGGCACGCCTGACGATCTGGTGGAAGCCGTCGTGCGCGGCATCGACATGTTCGATTGCGTCATGCCGACGCGAAACGGACGTCACGGCATGGCGTTTACCCGCTTCGGCCAGATCAACCTTCGCAATGCGCGCCATGCCGACGATCCGCGTCCGCTCGACGAGGAGAGTTCATGGCCGCCATCGCGGACCTATTCGCGGGCCTACCTGCACCATCTGGTGCGATCGGGCGAAACGCTTGGAGCGATGCTGCTGTCCGGGATCAATATCGCGTATTACCAAAGCCTGATGCAGGCCATGCGCGCCGCGATCGCCGAAGGGACCTTTCAGCAACTCCGCGAACGGACGCGAGCAGACTGGGCGCGCGGCGATATTGCCGCGCGCTGATCACGGGTGGCTGCGGACGATATCCTGTTTGCAGGCCATGCGCTGGACGACATGCTTGGTCACGAAGCCGTAACCGCAGGTGTCGCAGGTCCACAGATGGCCGATGACATCGTCCGACATGTATGCGGATGCTTCCGCCGCGATCATCGTATCAGCACAAACCGGGCAGGTCGGACGATCGGTTCCGCGCCGCGCGGAGTGCGTCAGGGCGGTCGACGGGATTTCAGCAATTGCTGGCATCGTGACCTCCTCTTTGCTCTTTGATTTCAGCCCGTGCACTTCATACTCTCATCGTTTGACGATGTCGCAACACAAATACGTTTCTTTTACGATTCTAGTTCGGCGAGCGTCGCTTTTGCAGTGCAACGGATTGTTGCCGCGAGCAGCGCTTGCCCTCGGGCGCCGGCTGACATTATGGAAAGGGTGCGCGTTGTTTCAACCCGTTACTCAAGGATGCTGACATGGACACGAAGTCGAGTACCGATACGTCGCACCGTGCTGGCCGTGGCCGCGTATTCGACAGCATCGTCGATGCGGTCGGCGACACCCCGATCGTCCGGCTGCGCAGGTTGCCGCAGCAGCGAGGCGTGAACGCGACGATTTTAGCCAAGCTTGAATATTTCAACCCGGCCGCGAGCGTGAAGGATCGCATCGGCGCCGCGATGATCATCGCGATGGAAAAGGCCGGCAAGATCCACGCCGATACCGTTCTGATCGAACCGACGTCGGGCAATACCGGCATCGCGCTGGCCTTCGTCGCAGCCTCGCGCGGCTATCGCCTGAAGCTGGTGATGCCGGAATCGGTTTCGACCGAGCGTTGCAAGATGCTGGCGTATCTCGGTGCGGAAATCGTTCTGACGCCGGCGGCGGAGGGCATGAAGGGATCGATCGCCATGGCCGAGGAACTGGTGCGCACCACGCCGCACGCCGTGATGCCGCAACAGTTCAAGAACCTCGCCAATCCCGATGTTCACCGGCGCACCACGGCGGAGGAGATCTGGAACGATACCGGCGGAAACGTCGATTATATCGTCGCCGGCGTCGGCACCGGCGGGACCATCACCGGCATCGGCCAGGCTCTGAAACCGCGCAAGCCGTCACTGCGCGTCGTTGCGGTGGAGCCGGAAGAGAGCGCGGTTTTATCGGGCGGCCGGCATTCGCCGCACAAAATTCAAGGGATCGGCGCGGGTTTCGTCCCGGAGATTCTGGATCGTTCCGTCATCGATGAAATCGTCAAGATCGACAGCGCCACGGCGCTGGAAACCGCCCGCGCGCTGGCGCGCAACGAAGGTATCCCCGGCGGCATTTCGTCCGGTGCGGCGATTGCGGCTGCGCTCGCCATCGGCAGCCGGCCGGAGAGCGCGGGCCGGACCATCCTCGCCATCGTCCCGTCGTTCTCGGAACGCTATCTCTCGACCGCCTTGTTCGAGGGAATTTGATCGCCGGCGAACACGCGAACCGGATTCCGCTTCGCTCGAAACGCCATAGGGAAGGGCAGGAGGATCAGGAGCGCGACAGCGAGATATCGGCGCCCCTGAACTGTCCGCCGGAGCGGATGACGACGTCCTGGCGGTTGCCGTTCGTGGTCAATTTGAGCTTGGCCGTAAAGGCGGGGGCGCTGACGTCGACGTTAAACTGGCCGCGGTCGGCGCGTCCTTCCAGCGTTCCGCCGACATTGCGGCTGGTCTCTCGCCAGTCGCCGGACAGAACTCCGCCGCGCGCAAGCACATTGCTTTTGAGTTCGAATTTGTAGCTGTCGCTGGCGCACAGCAGCGTCTGGTTGAGGCCCTGGGCGTCGCCACTCACGGCGTAGGTGGCCTTGCATCGGATTTTTTCGGTCGACCCATCCTCGAGCTGTATGGTGCCGCGTCCGGTCCAGACACCGCCAAGGCCCTCGAACGGACCGGGGCCTGCGCAGGTCGCGGACACCGACAGCAGCATGGCGAAACCGGCGGCGGACGTCGCCCATAACCCTCGTGACATCGCCGTTCCAAATCCCATTGCCGCCAATCCGTTTTTACTGACGCGAAGCTTCCCAGCGGCCGCTGCACGGCATCCCGGCGGATGCGCTGTTCCACTTGCCGGATCCCGCGTTGCCGCTGAGCTGTCCGTTGGCGTAGGCGCCGCGGATCGACACCTTCACGTAGCCCTGGTTTCCGACACTGCCGGTGACGTCGGCGTCGGCGGCCGAAACCTTGCCGTGGCTGACGGTAAGGGGATATTGCGTCACCGGATCGCAGCTACCCGTTTTTGTGACGATCTTGACGTTCCAAAGCCCATCATAATTCGTTCCGGCAAGGGCCGGAACCGCGAAGCCCACAGTCAGGGCGCACGAAAACAAAACAGCTTGAACGCAAGCAACGCGCATAGACCAAATCCTCAATTTCCTGATTCCCGCGTTATTCCGGCAGATTGTGTTCAAAATGAGCGGCAAGGCAAAACCCACGGCAAGCCCCCTGCCGGAGGGTTAATCTGCACGCATCTAGATTTTGATGATGATTTTAGCAAATCAACAATGAAGTCAGTCTGTTACGATGGCGTCGGGTCGTCGTCGCCGTCGGTATGGCTGTTGGGGCCGCGACTGAAAACGCCGTAGTTGCTGGACCTGCTGCCGTCGCCGGGCGTGATTCCTGCCGACGCCAAACCGAGCTTGAGAAGCTCTCTGACTGCAGCCGCCCGGGTCGGCATGCGATTGGCAAAACGAAAGTTATCGATAATCGCAAGCTCCTCGGGGGAGAGCATGATTTGCAATCGTTCTTCGCGTCCGTTCATGTCGAAATCGCCAATTACTCAAAATGAGTAAGGACTCAACGTTACGCCACGGCTTCAAGTTCCACCATGACCGCAAGAGGCTCAAGATGAGTAAAAATATATAAATATTCCAACAACTTAGCAGTTGTAAGGCAGCCTGAACCACGTTATGCTGATGGCTTATGGAGGCAGCCAATGGATAAAATCAAGCTTCCGAAAACGCCGCCGAAACTTCCCAAACGGCCAGCCGAGGAATCGGAGGCCGAGAAGTGGGCCAACAGCCCCGGCCTTCGACCTCCGAAGTAGCGACTTCTGGATATAGGGCGGCAGGACTGCCGGGAGTCTTCCATGTCAGGAGTCTTCCATCTGATGGAAGAGGGCGAGCATGTGCGCCACCGGCGGGCGCGGCCTATTTGTAAACGGGAATCTCTCCCTTGCTCGCCTTTTCCATGTCCGCGACCGCTTCGCGCCAATACGCCACGACGGCATTCCAATCCGCATCACTGCGAAGGTGCGGAAAATCCTTCTCGTCATAGGCCACGTATTTATCGACGATGGAGCGAACCTTGTCCCGGCTGATGGAGGTTCCGCCACCGTTCGAGTAGGCGTGCAAGTCATGGATCGCAGCGAGGATGTCGTCGGTGAGCAGGGCGGCCGCAAAAACCATTTCGAAGTCCATGTCCAAGATCTCCATCGGCGGAGCGATCCGCCTGAATAGGTTTCGTGTCGCCGAGTTGATCTCATCAGGTCGCGATCCATCAAGGGATCGCACCCGTGACAGCGACGGCAAAGCGCATTGAACAGGGTCGCCCCGACCGAGCTCGTTTTTCAATTGGTTGATTGGTGAGCGCGGAGGGACTCGAACCCTCGACCCCATGATTAAAAGTCACGTGCTCTACCACCTGAGCTACGCGCTCCCATGCCGCGCTGTGTAGGGGTACCCTCCGCCCGGGTCAATAGTCGCCGGGGACGGCGCGCGATACTGCACAATGCAAACAAACTCCCCGAAATCCATGCCTTACGGGCAGGATTTCCAGCAATCTGCAAACGTACGATGCTGGCTGGTCAGGTTGTCTCGCGCTGAATCTCCGGGACGACCGGAGGCGACCCGCTGGTGGGCATCGGCGCCGGCCGCAGTCCGATCAGTTCGGCGCTGCGGATGCGGGCATTGCGCCAGAACGAGAACTGATTGATGCGCGAGGTCTCGAGGATGGCGATTCCCACGGCCGACAGGAACGGCAGGCTCTCCAGCACCAGCACGCCGGCGAAAATGTAGATCTCGTGGACCCCCTTGTACTGATTGGATGCGATCAGCACGACCGCTCCGGCCAGCAGGAGGACCCCGATCACCGCTTCCCAGAACGCCTGAAACTCGATCGACATTCGCGACAGGCCGCCCTTCGAGGTGCGCGCGAAGGCAAGGTGCTCCGTGATCAGTCCCTGCGCGACCGCCCGGGACACCGTCCACTGAACCGACATGGCGGCCACCATGGCGCCCAGCATCTGCGCGGTTTTGACCGGCACGCGCAGGCGGTAAAGCGCCACGAAATGGATCAGCGACACCACGAACGCCGCAATGATCGGCAGGGTCAGGATCTTGTCGGGGATGGCGATGTCGGCGAAGGCCACGATCGGCACCCAGATCAGGTTGAGGATCGCAACGACGACGCCCAGGCTCTCGGCGCCGAGCCAGTTGAGCCAGCCCAGCGTGAATTCGCGCTTCTGGTCCTGCGAGAGCCGGCTCGCGCCAGGCAGAAAGCGGCGCCAGTGCTTCTTGACGATCTGGAAGCCGCCATAGGCCCAGCGATGGCGCTGTTTCTTGAAGGCCTCGTAGGTATCGGGCAGCAGGCCGTGACCGTAGCGGGTGTTGGTGTAGTGGGTTGTCCAGCCATGCTCGATCATCGCGAGGCCGAGGTCGGTATCCTCGCAGATGGTGTCGCCGGCCCAGCCTCCCGCCATATCCATCGCGGTGCGGCGGATCAGGCACATCGTGCCGTGGACGATGATGGCGTTGGCTTCGTTGCGCTGGACCATGCCGATATCGAAGAAGCCGGCGTATTCGCCGTTCATGACATAGTGCATCAGCGAGCGGTCGCCGTCGCGGTGATCCTGCGGGGCCTGAACGAGACCGACGCGCGGATCGTTGAAGGCGGGCACCAGGTCTTTGAGCCAGTCCGGCTGCACCACATAGTCGGCATCGATGACGCCGATGATCTCCGCGTCGGCGGCCGTGCGCTCCATCGCGATGCGCAGCGCGCCGGCCTTGAAGCCCTCGACCTTCTCGGCGTTGATGAACTTGAAACGCTCGCCGAGCGCGCGGCAGTGATCCTGGATCGGCTGCCAGAAGGCCGGATCCGGGGTGTTGTTGATGATCACCACGCACTCGAAGTTCGGGTAGTCGAGGCGCGAGACCGCATCGAGCGTCTGCTTGAGCATCTCTGGCGGCTCGAAATACGCCGGGATGTGGATCGAGACTTTGGGCAACGGAGCGCCGGCCGCGGCCGACTGCACGGCTGCCACTTCTCTCGTGATCAGCCGCCGCGGGCCCCGTCCGAACGCCACGGCCGCGATCTCCTCGATGCGCGCCATCGCGATCAAGATCAGCGGCACCAGCAGGATCAGGCCGAGCGTCAATGCGAAGGCCGAACCGAAAACGAAGTAATGGGTGGTCCAGTAGGCGAAGACCGTCGCGACCCAGGCGCCGACGCCGTTGGCGGTTGCCGAAAGCAGCGTGGCCTGCATCACCGTGGGGCGGACCAGCCGCAGGATGGGCAGGGACAGCAGGATGCCGATCAGAAGCGCGATGCCGGCGAGCTTCCAGTAGGCTTCGTTGACGACGGGACCGGTCCAGGAAAATTTGGGTTCGCGATCGGCGTTGAGAACGCCCCAGTAGGGACCGACGCCGCCCTCGAAGAACTTCCACGGCTGGTCGATGGCTTCGACGATGTTGTATTCCATGCCGATCGACTCGGCCTTGGTGACGAAGTTGCGAAGCGTGACGGCTTGCTGGAACGGACCCGGATCGGCGTTGCGGAGATTGTACCCCGCGCTCGGCCAGCCGAATTCAGCGATCACGATCCGTTTGCCGGGAAAGGCGTCGCGCAGCTTTTGATAGATGATCAGAGCCTGATCGACGGCCTGCTTGCTCGAAAAGCCCTCCCAATAGGGCAGGATGTGCGCGGCGATGAAATCCACTGACGATGCGAGCTCGGGGTGCTCCAGCCAGATGTTCCAGATTTCACCTGTCGTCACAGGTACATTCACGGAACCTTTCACGCGCTGAATGAGCTTGATGAGATCGGCGACTTTTTGATCGCCGCGGTAGATGGTTTCGTTGCCGACGACGATTCCGTTGACGTTGCTGTTGTGTTTGGCGAGGTCGATGGCGGCCAGCATCTCGCGCTCGTTGCGCTCGACATGCTTGTCGATCCACGCGCCGACCATGACCTTGAGGCCGAATTCATTGGCGATCGGAGGCACCAGTTCGACGCCGCCGGTCGACGAATACAGGCGGATCGCGCGGGTCATGGGCGCCAGCGCCTTCATGTCGGACCGGATCTTCTCGACGGTGGGGATATTGTCGATATCCGGATGCGCCGTTCCCTCGAAGGGCGCGTAGGAGACGCTGGTCAGGACACCCTTGAAGTCGGGGGCCTGCTGCTTGTCCTGAAGAATACCCCAGAGAGCAGCGTGTGCAGCGGTCACAAACAGAAGAACGGCGACGACAGCGCGCATCGCGACTAAACCATAAGGGGCGAGCATAACAGGACCGCGGACCCGTCCCCTAGGCCCGACACATCGGCAGAGATAATTCTGCCATGCGATTTAACAACTCGTATGACGCCGTGGCGTTTTAAGGGCGGCCGACACGTCAACCGCGAAAATCGGATATCGTTCCTTAGTAGCCCTACCCGCAATGCAAGCAGCTATTTTTTCGGCGCGGCGGGAGCGGGCGCGGGCTGTGCCGGCGGCGGAGCCGCGGGGGCCGGCGCAGCGCCTGCGGCCGGTGGGGACGCCGCATCGGCGGCGGCCGGCTGCGCGTCCGGATTGATCCAACAGGTATGAACGCGGCCGCTCAGCGCATCGGGCGCCTTGGGATCGATCGGCCCGAACCGGACCAGGCAGCGGAATGCCGCCTGCACGTGGCCGCCGGGGCAGCCGAAGCGGTCGTAGAGGTCGAGGTGACGGAAGGCCGTGTCCAGGTCGTCACGCCACATCAGAACGACCACGCGACGGCCGAGCCAGACGCATTCCGGATTCCCCGCCGGGCCGTTGATGACGCGCGCGGCTTCGGCGAATTCGTCGGTTTTGCGCTGGCTGTCCTTGGCGGCGTCGGCGGCATTGGTCGAGTTGGCCGCGGGCGGCTTGTTCTGATCCTGTGCGCGGAGATCGCCGCTCTGCGCGATCGCGCCGCCGATGCTGAACAGCAAGGCGAAGCCGGGAACGGCAAGGCCGCGCAAGAACGCGTTGTGGAATCCGAACAGCACTCGACGCATGAAGTCCCCCGACTCTTGCTGCCGCGACCGCATGGCGGCAACCGCCACCTCTATCAAGGTGTCAGATGCCGCTCAAATTGGTCCCCAATACGGCGGAGGCATCCCGGTTTCCATGGCGGAAATTCCGCATTTTGTCCAGCAAGCCGGCTGGTTTAATCCGATCGTGGTAAAGCCGTGGCGTGATTTAGGTTGTGGTGGTCGCCGCCGCTCTTGGCATAAGCGTCTCGACCCGCTAATCGACGACACTCTCGCGGAGGATGGAGCCGATTTCCTTTCGTACGCCACTGGCGCTTCTCGTCGTTTCGCTGGGCCTGATCGCGGCGGCGTGGTGGTGGCTCGGCGAGCCGATTCGGCTTGCGCGCGCGCCGATCGATCCGGCGGCGAAACTGGAATGCGTGTCCTACGCGCCGTTCCGGGGCGAACAGACTCCGCTGGTCGCGACCACCGAAATTCCGCCCGAGCAGATCGCCGAGGATCTTGCCCAACTGGCCAAGATCTCGAAATGCGTCAGGACTTACTCGATCGAGAACGGCCTCGATCGGGTGCCCGCTCTGGCGGCGAAGGTCGGCCTCAAGGTCATTCAGGGTATCTGGCTCGGCAACAACCGCCTGAAGAACCTCGCCCAGATCAACGTCGCGGTCGGGCTGGCGAAGCAAAATCCCGATACCATCATCGCCCTCGTTGTCGGCAACGAGGTTCTGCTGCGCGGGGAGATGACCGCCGCCGATCTCGCCGCCAACATACGGCTGGTGAAGTCGCAGGTGACGGTGCCGGTAACCTATGCGGACGTCTGGGAATACTGGCTGCGCAACCGCGAGGTCTATGACGCGGTCGATTTCGTCACCATCCATATCCTGCCGTACTGGGAGGACTTTCCGATCCGCGCGCGCAACGCGGCCGCGCATGTCGACGCCATCCGCAAGCAGGTCGCCGTGGCGTTTCCCGCCAAGGAAATCCTGATCGGCGAGACCGGATGGCCGAGCGCGGGCCGGATGCGGGAGGGAGCGTTGCCATCGCGCGCCAACCAGGCGCGCGTGGTGTCCGAAATTCTCGACATGGCAAGGCGCGAGAAATTTCGCGTCAACCTGATCGAGGCCTACGATCAGCCCTGGAAGCGCCAGCTCGAGGGCACGGTCGGCGGCAACTGGGGCTTGATCGACGCGATCGGGCGGAAGCTGAAATATCCACCCGGCGAGCCTGTCAGCAATTTTCCGCTCTGGAAAATCCAGATGGGCGCGGGGATGGGATTGTGCGTCCTCATCTTCATCGTCGCCATGCTGACGTTGCGGCGGAAGCCCTGGAAACCGCGGCGGATGTCCTGGATCGCGGTCGCGGTGTCGGCGACGGCGGCCGGAATCCTGCTCGGAGTGGCCGTGGATAAGCTGTGTTACGAAAGCTACGGCTTCGGCAACTCGCTGCGCTGGGGACTGCTGCTGGCGGCCGGAATCCTCTCGCCGCTGCTGGGCGCGAATGCGCTGATGTCCGGACGCGCGCTGCCGGCATTCGTCGAACTGATGGGGCCGCGCCCCGGCCGCACCGGCTCGGTGCTGTCGGTGATGTTGGGAATCACATGGCTCGTGACCACCTTGATCGCAGCCGAAACGGCGCTCGGCTTCGTCTTCGATCCGCGCTACCGCGATTTTCCTTTCGCCGCGCTGACGATGGCGGTGGCGCCGTGCTGGGCGCTGGCCTGGCTCAATCGTCCGCTTACCGGCAACCGCCCGATTGCAGAGTCGGTTTTCGCCGGCCTGCTGGTGATTGCGGCCATTTATGTCGGCTTCAACGAAGGTCCGAAAAACTGGCAGTCGCTCTGGACCTGCGTGGTCTACGCCATGCTCGGCATCACGCTGTGGCGGGCGCGGGCCGCGCAAATCCAAGGATAAGCAGGCCGATCGCGAGACCGGAAAGACCGACATTGTAGAGAACGATTCCGAATCCGGCGGCGGCGAGCCCCGCGGTCAACAGCACGATCGACGGTCGAATTACGTGTAGCACTGCGATGACCAGCGCGGCGATGCCGAAGACGTGGTTGCGAAACAGATAGGTCGCGACGCTGCGGCTTCCGCACAACATGGTTTGCAGGCCGCCGTCGCATGCCAGCGACACCGTGGACAGTTCGATCGCGAGATAGCGTAGATAGAGTGCGTAACCGACGCTGAGAAATCCGACGATCAACAGCCATTGCACCTGGTAGGGCGTCAGTCGGAACGGATCTTTTTTCATAAGGCCAATATGATCCGGATCGATCGGTCCGACAACCCGGGAGCACTTCGTTTCCATTGAATCAGGAACGAAGCTCCATGGTTTTGTTTTGACGGGTTTTCTTCAAGCGAACCTGTGTCGTCCTCCGGTCAAGCCCCGAGGACATGCTTCGCTCGAAACCACTGTCCCCGGCACCATCGGCCGCTTCAGTGTTCGGCCGCTTCAGTGTGAAAACGAGCCGAACGCCGGCTGCGGCGCTGGAGCCGGCGCTGGTGGTGCTGGCGATGGTTGCGCCACCGGTTCTTCGGCGCGCACGGGTCGTCCGCTATGCCGATGGCGTGATGACGTCCATTTCGGCTTTTTTGCCGCGGCGACGGCGGGTCCGCTTTCTTTGGTCTTTTCGTTCGTGGCGAGGCGCTGACCCTCGAACACGGTCGTTTCGCAGGCGCGTCGGTTCTCGGTCAGAACGGCGCAAATCCTTGCCGCGGCCGCCGCGTCGGAGAGCGGTCCGGCGACGAGGCGCAACTGCATGCCGATTCCGTTGCTGTGTTCCTTCACCACGATGATCGGGTGCAGCGAAGCCAGTTCCTTTGACTCCGATTTCAGAACGCTTCGCCACAGCGCCCGCAAACCCTTGATCGAGTTGGCGCTGCCGAGATCGACGCCGAAATCGGTGTGCGGCACGGGAACGTGGATCGGAGACGTTGACGCCTCGGGCCCCTGGATCACGGGCGGAATGGAAGCGACGACGATTTGCGAATCCTTGCTCCCGGCATCGTTGCGCGTGTGAGGTTCCCTGTCTTCGTTCGGCTTCGTCGTTGCAGGCGTAACGGACGACGTTTCATCCGATCCGGACTTCGCTGCTGCGAACTCATCCCCGGCGACGGTCGCAGGTCGTGGTGCGGCCTGCACCGCCTTCGGCGCGGGTGAGGGTTTTGCAGAAGATGGCTTTGCCGCCGTTTCGGCCGCTATGCCAATCGAAGCCGGCGCAGGCAGATGCACGTTTCCGGAAGACTCGCCGTCCGCCGATTGGCTGTCTGACGCGACGGACGTCCTCGGCGGGTCGAGCCGCGTCGTCCGCAATGCAAAATCGGGCGGCGGGAGGAGCGGCGGCTCCACCGGCAACGAGTCCGGGGCGGCTTCTCGCGAAGAGACCTGCTGCGTTTCATCCCGCGTCGCGCTTTGCCTGATGGAGCCGGTGACGGAATCGAGTCCCTGCTCGAGCATGGTGACGCGGGCGAACAGCCGGTCGCGATCGCCGTTCAATGTGTCGATGGCGGAGGATATGCGGCTGATCTCACGTTCGCTCGCCTTTGCTATCGATTGAAGCTGCTGCGATTGCCGTGCCAGATCGGCTGCGGCGGCAGGGCCCTGCCGGAAGGCGACGCCGGCTTCTTTTCGAAGTCCGTTTCCGGTCTGGTTCGCCAGGATCGCAAGTGTGATGGCGGCGATCGCGCCGAGCCCCCAGGACCCGAGACGCCACAGGGTACGGCGGTCGAACGTCCCCTCATCGGCCAGAAATCCGCTCAGCCCGCCGCTGCTTTCATCGGCAAGCTCCGTCGTCGACATTTTTTTTTGATTCTTCGCCATAATTGATGACGCCGGATCCCCGCTCACCGAATCAGGGCCAAATGCTAACAGGAAAATCCGCCCGATCTCAGGGAAGCGGACGGTTTCCCCTTCGAGTAAAAACGCTTATGACGGCGGCGGCGCATGATGCGCCGGAGAATGAGGGCTTGAATGACCGGTCGGAGCTGCCTGACCATCGTGCTGGCCGCGGGCGAGGGGACGCGGATGCGCTCCGCGTTGCCGAAAGTGCTGCATCCGGTGGCGGGGCAGACGCTGCTGGCGCATGTGCTGGCCGCCGCGCCGGCGGGTCCGGGAACGTCGCTGGCGGTCGTCGTGGGTCCGGGCCACGAGGCGGTCGCGGACGAAGCGAAGCGCGTGCGGCCCGATGTCATGACGTTCGTTCAGCGCGAACGCCTTGGGACCGCGCATGCCGTGCTTGCGGCGCGCGAGGCTATCAGCGCTGGCGCCGACGATCTGGTGATCGCGTTCGGCGACACGCCGCTGATCTCGGCCGACACATTCGCGCGGATGCGCAAGCCGTTACGGGACGGCGCGTCGCTCGCCGTCCTCGGCTTTCATGCTGCCGATCCCACTGGCTACGGCCGGCTGATCGTGGACGATGGCCGGCTGATCGCGATCCGCGAGCAGGCGGAGGCCAGCGCCGAGGAGCGCCGCATCACGCTCTGCAACGCCGGCGTCATGGCGTTCGACGGCAAGGCGGCGCTGCGGATCATTGAAAAAATCGGCAACGCCAACAGCAAGGGCGAATACTATCTCACCGACGCCGTCGGCATTACCAGGGAGACCGGCCTGACGGCGACGGTGATCGAAACCGGCGAGGACGAGGTGCGCGGCATCAATACCAAGGCGCAACTGGCCGAGGCCGAACAGGTCATGCAGGCGCGGCTGCGCAAGGCGGCGCTCGACGCCGGCGTGACCATGATCGCGCCCGAGACGGTTTTCCTGGCTCCAGACACTTCGTTCGGCAAGGATGTTACCATCGAGCCGTACGTCGTCATCGGGCCGGGCGTGACCATTGCCGACGGCGCCGTGATCCACTCGTTCTCCCATCTCGTGCAGGCCTCGATCGGCAGGAACGCGTCGGTCGGTCCCTACGCGCGGCTGCGGCCGGGAACGTCGCTGGGCGAGGGCGCGCGGATCGGAAACTTCGTCGAGGCCAAGGCCGCCGTTCTCGAGGCCGGCGTCAAGGTCAATCACCTGACCTATGTCGGGGATGCGCATATCGGCGCGAACGCCAATATCGGGGCGGGCACCATCACCTGCAACTACGACGGCTTCAACAAGTATCGCACCGAGATCGGCGCGGGCGCTTTCATCGGCTCCAATTCGTCGCTGGTCGCGCCGTTGAAGATCGGCAACGGCGCCTATGTGGGATCGGGGTCGGTGGTTACGAAAAACGTGCCGGACGATGCCCTCGCAGTCGGACGCGGCCTGCAGACCGTGCGCGAGAATTGGGCAAAGCGATTCCGCGAGATGAAGGCGCTCGCCAGGAAACCGAAGACCGGTTGACATGAAGACCGGTTGACATCAGGTCGATTGAAACCGCCAGGACCGCGCCGGCCGGTATCGGCGGCCTTATCCCTCTTCCTCGAATTCGGAGAACATCGCCCGCGTCAGACGCCAGCCGCGCGGCTTCGCCCGCTGCGGCTTCTCGTCGGGTTTATGCCGGACGATTTTCGGTTTCGCGACGGTGCTGCGGAACGGCGGCGGCCAGTGTGCGAGGCGCGATGGTCCTTGTCCGAGCGAGGACTTTCGCATCGCGGAAAACTGGTTGAGGCCGACGCGTTTGGGATCGCGCGTGCTGTTCACGTCCATGACCCTCCTGTTATGGAGCCTTGGGCAAAAACGTTGCGTGTTGGTTAAAGCGGAGGGGCAAAGTCGAATGGTCGATGGCGCGCGGTCCGTCGATCCGAATCCGGGATCACGATATTTCTTCCGGCCAGACGGATCGATAAGATCGGCGCCAGGAATGACGGCCCCGATGCCTCGGAGATAGTCACGAACGAGACGACTGAGCGTCCCGTCTACGTGGCTGGCCGCGTAGCCGCTGCACACCGCGCGCAAGCTGACGCCTTGGAAATCGAGGCTCAGGCCAAGCGCCGCCTCGCCGACGAATACGACGCGGCGCAGGAGAGGGGTGAGATTGCTTCACGCACTGATGGTGACAGGTCTTCCAAAGCGGAAGACCTGAAACCGACGGCTACCGAGGTCCTTGGAGAGGGGGCTCATAAACTGCTCCATGAAGCCCGCCTGATCCGCGACGCGGAGGTGGCTGATCCGGGTATAACAATCCGTCGCGCACTCGATGAAAAGCTGGTGGCCGGTGAAGAACCAACCAAGGCCGCGTCAAATCAGGTTCAAGACGCAGCAGGCGTTCGAGTTTTCAAACTGTCGACGGCGTGCACCGGGGGCCTGTCACCCCGCATCAAGTGAGCGATTGCGCCGTACACCAACCGCTGTCTCTCGAGCGTGCTCATGCCGGCGAATACGGGCGACGTCACGTCGATATTGAAATGTCCCCCGCCGCCGTCGACTCTGGCCTGTGAATTGTCAATCTGCTGCTCGATAGCCTCGCGCAGCGCATCGATGACGGAACCCTGAAAGTCGGTTGGATGGGATGACATAATGGTCCTTTTTCGCTTTCCCGACGCATTTATCTCGCGGATGTCCGTAGTCCCCAGCAAACCGCCCGTCAACGTCCATACTCCGGCGCCTCGCGACCGCGACGAAGCCCGGCCTTCGACACCGCCAAGCGTGCCGCAACCCTTTCCCATCGAGGGCTGGATTTTGCGGACGCGGCGCAGGTGTGCGAGGGCGATCATGCGACGTGGATCGACGACCGCTTTGACTATGGCTAGAGCCTTTTCGATTTTGGTGGAATCGACCTGGACGATACTTCACCTCTCCCCATCGGGGAGAGGTCGGCGCGAAGCGCCGGGTGAGGGGGTTTGACCAGTCGATAGGTTGTAACCCCTCACCCCACCCCTCTCCCAATGGGAGAGGGAGCACGCGTCGTTTCGTGGCAGGTGTTTCCACCAAAATCGAAAAGGCTCTAGACGCGCCAGATCACGGCGGGATGGCTCGACGGCCGCATGGTCGTGTTCGTCTGGACCGCCCGTGGTTCCAATTGCCACGTCATCTCGATGAGGTATTGCCATGCCAAGGAAGAACGCAAAATCCGCCGCCGCTTCGGTCTCTAAGGGCCGGGCATGGCGCGATCCCGACGACGCGCCGGAGATCACCGACGCCATGCTGGACCGCGCCACCATCGTGAAGGGCGGCAAGGTGATTCAGCGGGGCCGCCCGTCGCTCGGCGACAACGCCAAGCAGCCTGTCACCGTGCGGCTCGACGCCGATGTCGTCGCGTCATACCGATCACTTGGACGCGGCTGGCAGACGCAGATGAACGCCGACCTTCGGCGCGCGCGTAAGCTGAAGAAGGCGGGATAGCATCGTTACGGTTTCTAATTGGGCGCGACGTTTTGCAGCCTTCTGGAATCGAGAGGACGATATTCACTCGATCGTCGAGTACGTGGCGCTGCTGGTTGCCATCACCAAAAGGTCGCCGATGGAGATGGACGAGGACGAGCAGTCGGGCCTGCATCGGCTCGTCCTTGAGGTGCTGGACCATGCCCTGTCTCTCCGGGAGGCTTTCCGGACTGCTTTCTCGCCCGAGCCGGAGCAAACCGCCTGATCGTCATCACCGAGACAATGGCCGGCGGCTGCAGTTGGTCACGCCTGGTTTTTTTCTCAAGGGGCCCCGGGGAGAGGCCCCAATACGAATGAGCGCCTTACTCGGTGTCTCGAAAATTCAGCTATATGTTCGATTTTGAATGGCTCCCCGGGCTGGATTCGAACCAGCGACCATTCGATTAACAGTCGAATGCTCTACCGCTGAGCTACCAGGGAACATGCGAAGCATCATCGCAGGCAGGGAGCCTATAACAAAGCCACCGACGCTTGCAAAGTGGGAAATGGGCAATCCGGGGTACCTCTGCAAGGAAGAACAGCGGGGCGGATTCCGCCCTCCGCGCGGTCTGCAACCGACGAAAAACGCTGCGACAAAATGCAACGGCCGGCGATGTCCTTTCCACCAAATGCTTGCATCGACGATAGGGGTGCCCTAGTCCTCTTGGAACTTTTTTGCAGGGGTCAAGGGATCGCCGATGTCTGACTTTTCGACCGCTCGCGGGAAAATGGTTGATGGTCAGGTACGCCCCAGCGACGTCACCGATCACAGGATCATCGACGCGATGCTGGCGCTGCCCCGCGAGGTCTTCGTTCCGGAGGATCGCCGTGCGCTGGCTTACCTGGATCTCGATCTGGACGTCAGCGAGAAGGGCGCGCCGAAGCGGTTTCTGATCAAGCCCATGGTGCTGGCAAAGATGGTCCAGGCCGCCGACATCAAGAGCACCGACAACGTCCTCGTGGTCGGCTGCGCAACCGGCTACACCGCTGCGCTGGTTGCGAAGCTCGCGGGCCGGGTGACCGCGACCGAAGGCGACAAGGCCCTGGCGGCGAAGGCGGCCGGCATTCTCGCAACGCTCGGTCTCGGACAGGTGAGCGTCGTGAACGCCGCGGCGTCCGAAGGCGCGCCCGCCAGCGCGCCCTATGACGCAATCATTCTGGAGGGAGCGACCGAGGTGGTGCCGGAGTTGCTCTATCGCCAGCTTGGCGACCAGGGGCGCCTGGTCGGGGTATTCGCCATGAGCACGCCACGGGCGATGCTCGTTACGCATTCGCACGCCGATTTCGGCGACCGGCCTCTCTTCGATGCGTCGGCACCGATTCTGCCCGGTCTCGAACGGCCCGCGGCCTTTGTTTTCTAGCGGGATGGTTCGGGACGAGCGTGGCGGTTCGACAATCCGCTGCGTTGTTCCGCCGTTTTCATGGCCGACTAAAGTCATAAGGTTACCAGGCTCCTTTTACGCCTGCGGCGGCCTAAATCCTTGTTTTCGCCCACCCCCGGGCCTACCTTCCGTATAACTTCGGCCGGGAGTCCGGCCGCCTGTTTTGGAGGATTGCAGGATGGGTTCACTGAGCATCTGGCACTGGATCGTGGTGATCGCGATCGTCCTGCTGCTGTTCGGCCGCGGGAAAATTTCAGACCTGATGGGCGACGTCGCACAGGGTATCAAGGCCTTCAAGAAGGGCATGAAGGACGACGAGACGACCGCGGAAAAGCCCGAGCCCGTGAAGACGATCGATCACAACGCGCAGGCGCCTAGCGCGAACCGGTCCGACGTCGGCAAGACGGTCTGACGCGACACGGCTGCAAGGTCGCGAATCCGCGGCAATGATGCGAGGACGAAGGCACGGCAGAGCTGTCGACGCGCGTTGATCCCTCGCGTGAGCGGAAGATTTCATGTTCGATATCGGCTGGAGTGAACTGGTCGTCATCGCGGTCGTCGCGCTGATCGCCATCGGCCCGAAAGAGCTGCCGGGCGTGCTGCGAACGCTCGGACAGTGGATGGGCAAGGCGCGCCGGATGGCCGCCGAATTCCAGGGCCAGTTCAACGAAGCGATGCGCGAGGCCGAAATGGCCGACCTGAAAAAATCCTTCGACGAGGTGCGCGACGCGACCAGCGGATTGACCAGCGGCAAGCTGATGACAAGGCTGAGCGAATCGCTGGGCGAGCCGCCGAGGCTCGAGGACCTCGACAAACCTGCGCCCGGCGAGCCGGCGTCCGAGAAGCCGGCGGCGTCCGTCGGCGATGCTTCCGAAAGCCTGCTGGCTCCGCCGGAGGCCGCGGTCCCCGAGACGGGCGCGGCGGCGGACGCCGGTGGATCGGCATCAGAGAGGCCCGCATCCGAGCCGCTGGCGATCACGCGCAATTTTCAGAGTACCGCTCCCGCCAAGCCGGATCCGGTCCCGCATGAGACGCCGGATGAGGTCGGCAACGACGAAGCGGTCAAGGATGCCAAAGCGTCATGAGCGTAGAAGACATCGAGGCCAGCAAGGCCCCGCTGATGGATCACCTGATCGAGCTGCGCTCGCGGCTGATCAAGGCGCTGGTCGGCTTCGGCGTCGCGTTCATTTTCTGCTTCTTCTTCGCCAAGCAGATCTACAACGTCCTGATATGGCCGTTCGTCTGGGTCGCGGGGCCGGAGAATTCGAAATTCATCTACACCGCGCTGCTCGAATACTTCATCACCCAGTTGAAGCTCGCGCTGTTCGGCGCGGGCTTTATCTCGTTTCCGATCGTGGCGACGCAGATCTACAAATTCGTGGCGCCGGGTCTCTACAAACACGAACGTAACGCGTTCCTGCCGTACCTGATCGCCACCCCGGTTTTCTTCGTGCTCGGCTCGCTGGTGGTGTATTTCGTCGTGCTGCCGATGATCGTGCGCTTCTCGCTCGGCATGCAGCAGATGTCCGGTCCCGAAACCGCGCAGATCCAGTTGCTGCCCAAGGTCGGCGAATTCCTGTCGCTGACGATGTCGCTGATCTTCGCCTTCGGCATCGCCTTTCAACTGCCGGTGATCCTTACGCTGCTCGGGCGGATCGGCGTCGTCACCTCGAAAATGCTGCGCGCCAAGCGCCGCTATTTCATCGTCGCAGCTTTCGTCATCGCGGCGGTGCTGACGCCGCCCGACGTGCTGAGCCAGACCTCGCTGGCGCTGCCGCTGCTCCTGCTCTACGAAGGCTCGATCATCGCCGTCGGCATGGTCGAGAAGAAGGCCGCCAAAGCGGCCGGCGCGACCGCCACCTCGCCCCCGGAGGGAAATCCGGCGGAGTAGGGCGGGTCCGCTGGGCTAATCTGCTATCATCTCCCCGATTCCCGTCGTCATCGTCCGCCAATGGGTCCGGCTTCGGCGGGCGATCCGGTATTCCGGACCGCCAAAGGTTTCCAATCCCGCCCATTCGGGTTACTGGATGCCCGCTTTCGCGGGCATGACGCCGCTGGTCTGGCCGCTTCTTTTCTTTTGGACTGACTTCCATGCACGACATCAAGGCGATCCGCGACAATCCGCAAGCATTCGATGAAGCGCTGAAGCGGCGCGGGCTGGCTCCCGCCTCGCCGTCGCTGCTCGCGATCGACGAGAAGCGCCGCGCGGCGATTCTGGTGTCGGAGCAGGCGCAGGCGCGGCGCAACGCGGCCTCAAGGGAAATCGGCGAGGCCAAGAAGGCCAAGGATGAGGCGCGCGCCGCGAAGCTGATGGCCGAGGTCGCCGAACTCAAGACCACCATGCCGCAAATGGAAACCGCGGCGAAGACGGCGGACGAGGAGTTGAGAAAGGCGCTGGCCGAGATTCCGAACCTGCCGCTCGACGAGGTGCCCGAGGGTGCCGACGAGCACGGCAACGTGCAGCATCATATTTTCGGAAAAAAACGCGACTACGCATTCACGCCGAAACCGCATGACGATCTCGGCGGCGCGCTCGGCGACATGGATTTCGAGGCGGCGGCGAAACTGTCCGGCGCGCGCTTCGTCGTGCTGAAACGAGGACTGGCGCGGCTCGAACGCGCCATCGGGCAATTCTTCCTCGATGTCCATACCGGCGAGCACGGCTACACCGAAGTCAATCCGCCGCTGCTTGTGCGCGACGATGCGATGTTCGGCACGGCGCAATTGCCGAAGTTTCGGGAGGATCAATTCGCGGCTTCATCTTCTTTGGATCGATTCGAAGAGATGGCTGCCCAAATTCACATGATCAACTTCCGGTTTCCCCAATGGGTTGAAAACGGAGTACTAAAATTAACGTTAGACCGATTGGACAAAGCGCGCGAATTTATCTCAAAAGAATCGTTAGTAAACCATCATTGGCTCATTCCCACCGCCGAAGTCCCGCTCACTAACCTCGTTCGCGAATCCATCCTCGATGAAAAAGAACTGCCGCTGCGCTTCACCGCGCTGACGCCGTGTTTCCGCGCCGAAGCGGGCGCGGCGGGGCGCGACACCCGCGGCATGATCCGCCAGCACCAGTTCAGCAAGGTCGAACTGGTCTCGATCACGACGCCGGAAGCATCAAAAGACGAGCACGAGCGCATGTTGTCATGCGCGGAAGAAGTGCTGCGCCGGCTCGATCTGCATTACCGCGTGATGACGCTGTGCACCGGCGACATGGGCTTCGCTTCGCAAAAGACCTACGACATCGAGGTGTGGATGCCGGGGCAGGGTGAGGGCGGCGCTTACCGCGAGATTTCGTCCTGCTCGGTGTGCGGCGATTTCCAGGCGCGGCGCATGGACGCGCGCTATCGGGCAAACGACGGCAAGCCGCGCTTCGTGCATACGCTGAACGGCTCCGGCACCGCGGTCGGCCGCGCGCTGATCGCGGTGATGGAGACCTATCAGCAGGCCGACGGCTCCATCGCCGTGCCCGACGTGCTGCAGCCCTATATGGGCGGCCTCAAGGCGATCGGCCGCGAGGGATGATGCAGAGACCGCACCTCACCGAACGGCAGTTGCGATCGGTCCGGGTCATCTCGACCCGGTGGCAGCGGCGGGTCATTTTTGTCGCGGGCGGCCTTGCCGTCGGCGCGGCTGCGGTGGGATTGACGCAGGCCTCGGACCTGGCCCAGTTCCTGTTCGCGCGGCTGCTCGAGAAATGGCGCTACGCGTCGTTCGTCGTCACTCCGCTCGGATTCGTGCTGTCGGTGTTTCTTACCTCGCGCTTCTTTCCGAATTCGCAAGGCAGCGGCATTCCGCAGGCCATCGCCGCGCGTCAGCTCGGCGACTACGAGGCGCGCGGCCGGCTGGTTTCGTTCCGCATCGCCGTGGGAAAGATTCTTCTGACGGTGCTGGGATTGCTTTGCGGCGCCTCCGTCGGGCGCGAGGGGCCGACGGTGCAGGTCGGCGCGTCCGTCATGTTCGCGATCGGGCGGATGTCGCCGCGCCGCCAGCCCGGACTGATCCTTGCGGGAGCGGCTGCCGGCGTCGCCGCGGCCTTCAACACGCCGCTTGCGGGAATCGTCTTCGGCATCGAGGAAATGAGCCGCGCATTCGAGGTTCGCACCAGCGGCCTGATCATCGGCACCGTGATCGCGGCCGGGCTGACCTCGCTGGCGCTGGTCGGGAATTACGCCTACTTCGGCCACACCGCGACCACGCTCGGCCATGGCGTCGACTGGCTGGCGGTGCCGATCTGCGGCGTCGTCGGCGGCCTTGCCGGCGGATTGTTCAGCCGTCTTGTGATCCTGCTGGCGTTCGGGCTTCCGGGACGGCTCGGCTCGCTCATCAAGCGCCATCCGCTTCCGTTTGCGTTCGCATGCGGGCTCGGCGTCGCCGTGTGCGGATACCTGTCCGGCGACACGATCTACGGCACGGGCTATGCGCAGGTGAAACACGCGTTGGAGAGCGGCGCGCCGCTACCCGAGAGTTTCGGATTGCTGAAGCTGCTCGCAACCCTGCTCTCGACCGTGAGCGGCATTCCCGGCGGTATCTTTTCACCCTCGCTCGCGGCTGGCGCGGGCCTCGGATCCAACGTGGCCCATTTTTTTCCGGGCACGCCGCTGGGCGCAATCCTGCTGCTCGGCATGGTGTCCTATTTCGCGGGCGTGGTGCAGGCGCCGATCACCGCCTTCGTGATCGTGACGGAAATGACCGATAATCACGCCATGGTGGTGCCGCTGATGGCGGCGGCGCTGATTGCCTATGGCAGTTCGCGGCTGGTCTGCAAGGAAGGCGTCTATCACGCACTGGCCAAGGGGTTCTTGCAACGCGCCCGCGCGGACAGCGCCTGCGCGACCGGAAACGCGCCGTGACGGCAGAATGGTCCGGGACGGCGCGTGTGACGCCGCCCTCGGAGATTTTCAGGGAATGCACGTCCCGCCGTTGTGGTGAGGCGTGTAGGTCGCGCCGCAGACCTGACCGCCGGTCACCCAGACGGCGAAGCCGTAACCGCCGACCCTGACCTCGATTCCAACATAGTCCTTGTCGGCGACGACGGTGATCTCGCCGCCGCCGACCGCATTGAGTTCGCCTGCGGTCAGCTCTCGTATGTCGCTATGCATCTGTCGCTCCTGTCATAAAACCGGGCATTCCCGGTCGCGACATCCGGCATAGACGCATGGTTCAGCCGGCGATGTGAGATGCGTCACTCGAACGAAAAAATCCTCCGAGCCGGCCGGACCGTCGGGTTTGCCAGGCCCGGCCGGGCCGGATAAGAGGTGGCCGAACGGCGCTGGCAGCGGCCGAAAAAGGCAACCTCACGAATGCGAATTCTCTGCACCAACGACGACGGCATCAACGCGCCGGGCCTCACGACCATCGAGCAAATCGCAAGGGAGTTATCCGACGATGTCTGGGTGGTCGCGCCCGAGCACGATCAATCCGGCGTCTCGCATTCGCTGTCGCTCAACGATCCGCTGCGGCTGCGCGAAGTCGGACCGCGTCATTTCGCGGTAAAGGGCACGCCGACCGATTGCGTGATCATGGGATCGCGGCACATTCTCGGCAAAAAGGGGCCGGATCTCGTGTTGTCCGGGGTCAATCGGGGGCGCAACGTCGCCGAGGACGTGGTGTATTCCGGCACCATCGCCGGCGCGCTCGAGGGCACGATGCTCGGCCTGCCGTCGTTCGCGCTGTCGCAGGAATTCAGCATGGAGACCGGCGACAGGCCGGTGTGGGAAACCGCGCTCACGTTCGGGCCGCAGATTCTGCGCAGAGTGATCGACGCCGGCATTCCCAAAAACACGGTGGTCAATGTCAATTTTCCGGCCTGTGCGCCGGAGGAGGTGGCAGGGGTGCTGGTGACGCGGATGGGCAAGCGCAATCTCGGCTTTCTCAAGATCGTCGAACGCCGCGACGGCCGCGGCAATCCGTATTTCTGGATCGGATTCGAGAAGGCCGATGCTGCGGATACCCCGGCGGCGGGGACCGATCTCGCCGCGATCGCGTCGCGGTGCGTCTCGGTGACGCCGCTGCGGCTGGATCGCACCGACGATGCTTTCCTCGAGGTCCTGACGACGGCCTTGAAGTAGGGTGGGCCGTTGGTTTCTCTCGCAGGAAAAATGATGCCGGACGGCTGACCGGCGCTACGATTGCCGGCCACCGCGATGTTCAGGTGCGCTCGGCTGCGGCGGTGCCGTTGAGCGTGCTCTCGATCATGACCGCGAGGTTTTCCATCTGAAATGGTTTTTGCAACGCCGGGCGGTTGCGATATTCCGGCGGCAGGCCCTGCATGCCGTAGCCGGTTGCGAAAATGAAAGGCCGGTTGCGGCCCTCGATCACTTCGGCCACAGGGGAAATCAGCTTTCCGTTGACGTTGACGTCGAGGATAGCGATGTCGAAGTTGGCGGTCTGCGCGAGCTTGAGCGCGTGATCGATGTCGCCGGATTCGGCGGCGATGCTGTATCCCAGCTCCTCCAGCATGTCCGCGACCATCATGCGGATCATGACCTCGTCCTCGACGAGGAACACCGAGCCACCGGGCGGCTTTACGGGCGCCATAGAAAAGATCCGATCCCTTCAATTCCTGCTACAGAATCGCAAATTACGCTGACGAAGGCAATGCAATGCCGCCGCCGCCGGCGGGATGATAAGGTATTGCGGGGGCGATTGCAGCTTCTCCTTAGGGTGTAAATTGGGGGGTGGCGGCCCCGTGGCCAAGGGGTGGCGCGGGCCGGCTCTGCCGGCCGGGAACAAAAATTTGACTCCTCGGATTGACCCGGCAGACGATCCGCGCAGATTGCATCACCTTGTCTTGATGTCATCTTGATTTCCCGCTGCGGCCAAGCGCCAGCGCTCGAGAGTTCACCTGATGCCTTTCGTCGATCGTCCGCCGCCCGAGAAGATGATGTTTCAGCTCAATCTGCGGCGACGCGGCATCAGCGATCAGCGCGTGCTGCGCGCGATGGACGACGTCCCGCGCGATGTCTTCGTGGAGGAGGCCGATCGCGACGATGCGTGGCTGGACACCGCGCTCGGCATTGCCTGCGGCCAGACCATCAGCCAGCCTTTCGTCGTGGCCTATATGACCGAGCGGCTGGAATTGCGCGACGATAACCGGGTGCTGGAGATCGGCACGGGCTCCGGTTACCAGGCCGCAATTTTGTCGCATCTGTGCCGGGAGGTCGTGACCATCGAGCGATTTCGCGAGCTTGCCGATCGCGCTCGCTCCCGACTGGAGCAACTCGGTTGCGATAACGTCGAGGTCATGCTGGGCGATGGCTTCGACATTCCTGCGGAAGCGGGACAGTTCGACCGTATTCTGGTGACGGCGGCGATGGAGCAGATTCCGGACGCGCTGATAGCCCGGATCGAGCCCGGCGGGCTTCTGATCGCACCGGTCGGGCCGCACAACGGACGGCAGACGCTGATCCTTCTCCGGCGGACCACCGCCGGATTGGTCCGCAAGGAGCTGATCGACGTCCGCTTCGTGCCCGCGCTGCCGGGTATCGCCCGCGAACTTTAGCCCGAATAAAAGTTTGCCGACTGTGTAGCGCCCTCCGCGAATTTCGGAGCGCGCAAACTTTGGTCGCTGCCGCAATGCGTTGTTCGAACGGTTAAAGCCTTGTTTACTCGGGGCGTGTTTAGTCGATTTTGTAGTTAAGTTGCGTCGAGTGAGTAACCATGTCCCGTGTCGTCGAGGTGCTTTGCTCGCGTCGCGTACCGCAGGTCGCGGTGCTGGCGCTGGTGTCGATCGGTTTTGCCGGATGCAGTGCGGACATGTCCTCGCGCCTTGCGCAGATGGACAGTGGTCCGCAGCAATCAAGTGGTTTCGGATGGCAGCGCGAGTCGACCGGCTCGGTGGCGCCGGCGCCCGCAGCCCCTGTCGTCCGTCGCGAGTTGCCGCAGTACTCGCGGTCGCAATATCAGTCCCAGCCGTTGCCGCCACCGATCTCGACGCCGAAAACCTATCCGGTGGCGTCAAGCGCCTCTGGTAACGGGCGAAGCGTCCACTCGTATACGCCGCCGGCACGTCCGATCGAGTCCACCAAGCCTGTCGCATCACGGGACGGCTGGAACCACAACGGCGGCACCCCGATCATCGTCGGTACCAGCGACACGCTGGAGGGGCTGTCGCACCGCTATGGCGTCTCGACCGCCGAAATCCTCAAGGCCAACGGCTACCGTGGTCCGCGCCGGTTGCAGCCCGGCCAGCAACTGATCATTCCGAAGCGCGCAGCGGCGGCGGAAACCCATGCCGCTCCGGCCGCGAAGCCCGTCGCGGTCGCTGAGGCCGCCTCCGCCGTCCACTACGTCAATCGCGGCGACACGCTGATGAGCATCGCGCGCCACAATCATATCGCGGTCGGCGAGCTCGCCCGCGCCAACGGCCTGCGACCGGGTGCGACGTTAAAGGTCGGCATGAAGATAACGGTGCCGACGAAGGTTGCCGCCGTGGCCGCCCAGCCTGTTGCTGCTGCGGCCGCGCCTCCCGCTGCGGCTGCGCCTGTGGTTCACACCGCGGCGGCGGCGCCGGAAGGGCCGGTGCAAAAAGTCAACCTCGCGGTTGCGACGACGACGCCCGAGGAGGCCGTGGTCAAGCCGGCGGCGAAAACCGCCGAAGCGACCGGGGCGCTGCCGACATTCCGCTGGCCGGTGCGCGGCCGCGTGATCGCGGCCTACGGCGCCCGGACCAACGGCAAGTCAAATGATGGCATCAACGTCGCGGTGCCCGAGGGGACGCCGGTGAAGGCTGCCGAGGATGGCGTCGTTGCTTATGCCGGCAACGAACTCAAGGGTTACGGCAACCTGATCCTGGTTCGGCACCCCAACGGTTACGTGACCGCATATGCCCATGCGAGTGAATTGTTGGTGAAGCGCGGGGATACCATCAAGCGCGGCCAGGTCATTGCCAAGTCGGGTCAGTCGGGCGAAGCGGCGTCGCCGCAGCTCCACTTCGAGATCCGAAAAGGATCTTCACCGGTTGACCCGCTTCATTTCCTCAGCGGGGCGTGAGGCCGGCAGCATCACCGATGCGGCGCCGTCACCGCGAACGCAGGTGATCCGGTATCCGGAGCGTCTCGCGCTGATTGAAAAGGACAAGGCGCGCGATGCCCGCCGTCGCGGGTATCATGTCGGGTTTTGCAAGAGACGTCTGCCTGCAAGAACTATTTCGTCGTGATCCGTACGCCGAGTCGTCCCGCCAGTTCCTGCGTGAACTGCCAGGCGACGCGTCCAGATCGCGAGCCCCGCGTGGTCGCCCATTCCAGCGCTTCGCGTTCAAGGTCGGCGTCGTCGAGTTCGATGCCGAAGTGGGCGCAATAGCCGCGCACCATCGCGAGATATTCGTCCTGGCTGCAACGATGGAAGCCGAGCCAGAGGCCGAAGCGGTCCGACAGGGAGACCTTTTCCTCGACGGCCTCGCCGGGATTGATCGCGGTCGATCGCTCGTTCTCGATCATGTCGCGCGCCAGCAGGTGGCGGCGGTTCGACGTCGCGTACAGGATGACGTTGTCGGGGCGTCCCTCGATGCCGCCCTCGAGCACCGCTTTCAGCGATTTGTAGGAGGCGTCATTGCCGTCGAATGACAGGTCGTCGCAGAACACGATGAAACGGAATTCCGATGAGCGGAGCTGTTCCATCAGGCCCGGCAGGCTCTCGACGTCCTCGCGGTGAATTTCGATCAGCTTGAGCCGGCCGCCGGCCTGGGCGTTGACGCTCGCATGCGCCGCCTTGACCAGCGACGACTTGCCCATGCCGCGCGCGCCCCAGAGCAGGGCGTTGTTCGCGGGCAGGCCCTTGGCGAAGCGTTCGGTGTTCTCGATCAGGATGTCGCGCATCCGGTCGATTCCCTTGAGCAGGCCGAGGTCGACCCGGCTGACGCGCGGCACCGGTATCAGCCGTCCCTCCGGATGCCAGACGAAGGCGTCCGCGCGTGTCAGCGCAGCGCCGTTGTCGGGTTTTGTCGCCGCGGACATGGCTGCGGCGATCGCCTCGAGCGCGCTCGCGATCCGTTCGTCGGCGGCAGGCGCCGCGGCCGGTTTCGGACGTGTTGTCGCGCCGCTGCCGCGGCTGCCCGCGCGAGCCTTCGGCGTTTTACGGGAGCCGGTTTTCCCTGACTTTCTCGCCATCTTTGCCTTTCTTGAGCGCGCGCTTTTAGTCAGAGCATGGTCCCGAAAGTGGAAACCGGTTTTCGGATGAGATCATGCTCAATTAGAACAGGGACCCGGGCCCCCGCAAGCAGCCGAAATAATGAGGCCCGATCAAGGGTCTGGCGGCGTTGCAATTGGGACCGTGGCCGCTATAGTCCGCGCGAATTTGCTTCGACCGGGCGACTCTGCCGTCGCGCCGGCCTGCTCCGTTTCAAGGAATCGTCCGAATGTTCATGACCCCCGCGTTTGCTCAGGCCGCCGGTGCCGGCGATACCAACAACCTGCTGATGTCGCTGCTGCCGTTCGCGCTGATCTTCATCATCATGTATTTTCTGATTATTCGGCCTCAGCAGAAAAAGGCGAAAGAGCATAACGAGCTTGTGAAGAATATCCGCCGCGGCGACACCGTCATCACGACAAGCGGTCTCGTCGGAAAGGTCACCAAGGTGGTGGACGACGACCAGATCGAGTTCGAAATCGCGGACGGCGTCCGGGTGCGGCAGATGCGGCAGATGATTTCGATCGTCCGCGCCAAGGGAGAGCCGGCGAAGGGTGAGCCGACCAAGGGTGAAGCGGCAAAGGGACGCGCCAAGGGCGAGGACGCCAAGGACGACAACGCCGCAAGCTGACGGGTTATCTCGATGCTGTACTTTACGCGGTGGAAAGCGCTGGCGATCGTCGTAACCGCCTTCCTGGTCTGCCTGTGCGCGGTGCCGAACTTCTTTCCGGAAGCGCAGGTCAAGACCTGGCCGAAATGGGCGCAGCGCCACCTCGTGCTGGGACTCGATCTTCAGGGCGGCTCATATCTGCTGCTCGAGGTCGATTCCAACTACGTCAAGAAAGAGAAACTCGATCAGGTCCGCGACGACGCACGCAAGACGCTGCGCGACGCGCGGATTGCCTATACCGGCCTTGCCGTCAAGAACGGCGCTGTCGAAGTGCGCATCAGCAAGGATGATGAATTCCAGACCGCGCTCGGCAAGTTGCGCGATCTGTCGCAGCCGCTCGGAGGCCTGCTCGGCTCCAGCGGTCAGCGCAGTCTCGAAGTCAGTGGTGAGGGCGGGCTGATCCGCTTGACGGTTCCACAAGCCGCGGTCACCGACCGTATCCGCCAGTCTGTCGAGCAATCGATCCAGATCATCGAGAAGCGCGTCAACGAACTCGGCACTGTCGAGCCGCTGATCCAGCGTCAGGGCACTGACCGCATTCTGGTTCAGGTGCCGGGACTGCAGGATCCGACGCGGCTGAAGGAAATCCTCGGCAAGACCGCGAAGATGGACTTCCGCATGGTCGATTCGAGCGTGTCGCCCGAGCAGGCCCTGCAGGGCCGGGTGCCCGCCGATTCCGAAGTGCTGATGAGTTCGCAGGCGCCCAAGACGCCTTATGTCGTCAAGAAGCAGGTGCTCGTCTCCGGCGGCGACCTGACCGACGCGCAGCCCGGATTCGACTCGCGCACCAGCGAGCCGATCGTGACCTTCCGCTTCAACAGCAACGGCGCGCGCAAGTTCGCGCAGGCGACATCGGAAAACGTCGGACAGCCGTTCGCCATCATTCTCGACAACGAGGTGATCTCCGCGCCGGTCATCCGCGAACCGATCACCGGCGGCTCCGGGCAGATTTCCGGGAATTTCACGGTGCAGGAGGCCAACGACCTTGCGATCCTGCTGCGCGCCGGCGCGCTGCCGGCGCCGCTGACGATCATCGAGGAACGCACCGTCGGTCCCGGCCTCGGACAGGATTCGATCGAAAAAGGCGAACTCGCCGCCTATGTCGGTTCGATCATGGTCATCCTGTTCATGCTGCTGACCTATCGGCTGTTCGGGGTGTTCGCGAATATCGCTGTCGCCGTCAACGTCGCCATGATTTTCGGCGTGTTGTCGCTATTGAACGCGACGCTGACGCTGCCCGGCATCGCCGGCATCGTGCTGACCGTGGGCATCGCCGTCGATTCCAACGTGCTGATCTATGAGCGCATCCGCGAGGAGATCCGCGGCGGCCGCACCGCGATTTCGGCGATCGACGCCGGCTTCAAGCGGGCGCTGGCGACGATTCTGGATTCCAACATCACGACGTTCATTGCCGCCGCAGTGCTGTTCTACATCGGCACCGGCCCGGTGCGCGGCTTCGCCGTGACGCTCGGCATTGGCATCATCACCACGGTGTTCACCGCATTCGAGGTGACCCGGCTGATCGTCGCGACATGGGTGCGCTGGAAGCGGCCGCAAAACGTGCCGATCTGATGACGCGGAGCCGGCTGTGACTCACTGGATTTTGCTCGGGCTCGGTGCCCTCATCGTCGTGCTGACCATCGTCAGTTGGTTCGGCCTGCTGCCGTCGCTGCGGATCGTCCCCGACGACACGCATTTCGACTTCACGCGCTTCCGCCGCATCAGCTTTCCGATTTCGGCGGTGCTGTCGATCGTCGCCATCACGCTGTTCTTCACGCACGGCTTGAATTTCGGCATCGATTTCAAGGGTGGCACGCTGCTCGAGGTTCAGTCGAAGTCGGGCGATGCGAACCTGGCGAGCATGCGCAGCACGCTGAACGGCCTCGGTCTCGGCGAGGTCCAGCTTCAACAGTTCGGCGGCCCGACCGAAGTGCTGATCCGCGTTGCCGAGCAGCCGGGCGGCGACGCCGCGCAGCAGGCGGCGGTGCAGAAGGTGCGGGGCGCGCTGGGCGACAGCGTCACCTATCGCCGCGTTGAGGTGGTCGGCCCGCGCGTGTCCGGCGAGCTGCTCGCCTACGGCATGGTCGGCCTGATGCTGGCGATCCTCGGCATCCTGATCTATCTGTGGTTCCGGTTCGAGTGGCAGTTCGCGCTCGGCGCCATGATCGCCAACGTGCACGATATCGTGCTGACGATCGGCTTCATGTCGATCTCGCAGGTCGATTTCGATCTCACCAGCATCGCCGCGCTTCTGACCATTCTGGGCTACTCGCTGAACGACACTGTCGTTATTTACGACCGCATCCGCGAGATGCTGCGGCGCTACAAGAAAATGCCGATGCCGGCGTTGCTCAACGAGTCGATCAACTCGACCTTGTCGCGCTCGATCATCACCCACGTCACGGTCACGCTGGCGCTGCTTGCGCTGCTGCTGTTCGGCGGACCGGCCATTCACAGCTTCACCGCCGTGATGATGTTCGGCGTGGTGCTGGTCGGCACCTACACCTCGATCTTCATCGCCGCGCCGATTCTGATCTATCTTGGTGTCGGCGACCATCGCGCCGATGTCGAGGAGAAGCCGGCCAAGCCTGAGGTCGCCATTTCCGACAAGGCGGCCAAGCAGCCCGAGACGGCCAAGCCCGAGAAGACAGCCAGGTCCGAGGAGACGGCTAAACCAGAAAAACCGGTCAAGCCCGAAAAGCCGGCCAAAGCTCGGAAGCCATCGAAGCCGTGAGCGGCGACCTGCCGGAGGTGCCGCACCTGCCGCGGCCTGCGGCGATCGAGGCCTATGGCAGCGGCGGTTTCCGTTTCGACACCATGTCGCACCGCGGCTCGCTGCTGTGCCTGCCGGACGGCATCTGGGCGTGGCCCGTGACCCGCCCGCATGAGATCGACCGCCATGCGCTGGCGCGCGTCTTCGCAGACTCGGCCGCGATCGATACATTGCTGATCGGCACCGGCACCGAGGTCTGGCTTGCTCCTTCCGAACTGCGCGACGCCCTGCGCCGCGTCAGCGTCGGAGTGGATACCATGCTGACCGGAGCGGCGATCCGGACTTACAACATCATGCTGGGCGAGCGGCGCCGGGTCGCGGCGGCGCTGATAGCCGTTCCATGACAACCTCACCGCACCGGCAGCGCCTGACGGCGCTGATAGCCGTTCCATGACAAGCGCGATGACGAAACGGTACCCGACGATCCTGTGGGTGACGTCATGAGTGGCGGGGCATCTGAAAGTTCGTCCGCCGCGTTCTGCACGGAGCTTGTGCGCAACCACGATTTCGAAAACTATGCGTCGACGCTGTTCGCGCCGCTGCGTTGCCGCCGCGCGCTGCTGGCCCTTTATGCCTTCAACGTCGAGATCGCCAAGGTTCGGGAGCAGATCACGCAGCCGCTGCCGGGCGAAATCCGCCTGCAATGGTGGGCCGATATGCTCGCGGGCGCCGGCCACGGCGGGGTCGAAGGCAATCCGGTCGCGGCCGAACTGTTGCTCGCGGTTCGTGACCATGGTCTGCCGGTCGAGCGTCTGTCGCGGCTGATCGAGGCGCATCAATTCGACCTCTACAACGATCCGATGCCGCACATGATGGCGCTCGAACAATATCTCTGCGATACGTCATGCGCGCTGTTTTCGCTCGCCGCGCGCGTCGTCGGACACGAGACCGATGCGATGGATCATCTGGCGCACCACGCCGGCCTTGCGCACGGCATCGCGCAGGTGATCGCGCGGCTGGGTTTTGACGCGTCGCGGCGGCAGTCGTTCGTGCCGCTGCAATTGCTGGAGCAGCACGGCGTCGATCCGGAAAAGATGTTTGCGGGCCAGGACACGCCGGCGCTTCGCGCGGCCCTCCGCGCACTCGCGGAAGACGCGCGATCGCATCTGAAAAATGCGATGGCCATGCTGCCGGACGTCCCGCCGGACTCGCGAACAGTTTATCTTTCGCTCGCGATGGTGCGCCGTGCGTTGAACGCCCAGGCTCGCGCGGATAACGATCCCTTCATGCCGCGGCCCGCATCGCGGCTGCGCATTCTGTGGACGTTGTGGCGCGCCTCCCGCGCGAGGCCGTGTCGCGGCTGACGATCAGGATGGGAGTGCCTGGTCGGTCGAAGCAAAGTTGAAGCGGTCGCGCAGGTTTTTCCGGCTCTCCAGGATGCCGCGGAAGAACTCACGGTCCGCGGGGCTGGTGATCAGCGGCTCGATCAGATCGATCTGGTTCATCGCGATGAGCTGCAGGATTTCCGTGCGCACCTTGCCGCTCGCGTCGCGCGGCAGATGAGGAACGACTTGGATATGCTCCGGGGACTTTGGTTCGCGCGCCGAGCCGAGCGCCGAGCGCAACTGCGCTTCCAGTCCGGCTTGATCGGCTTCCACAAAGGCGTACAGCCCGACGCCGCTGCGGCGGTCGGCGAATGCGACGATGGCGGCGTCGCGCACCGCGGGGTTTTGTTTGATGCGCGCGATCAGCACCGGTGCGTCGTTGACGAGCCGACGGCCACCGCCTTCGCGGTCGGTGAAGCTGAACAGCCCGCGCGTGATGGCCTGATACACCTTTTTGCCGGTCATCAGCCAGATCCGCGCGATAACCGACTTGCGTGCAAGAATCCTGCGCTCGCGCGGCGTCAGGGCATCCGGCGCATACGTGCGCTTGTGCTTCAGGAGATGCCGCAGGTCTTCGTAAGCGGCGATGCGAAACAGCGGCGAGCGGCGCGTGAAGCAGGCCGCAAGCTGGAAGTCGGTCAGGTAGGCGCGGCCGTCGCTGCCGCGCAGCCAGTTCTGTTCCTTGGCGAGATCGTTGTGGCAGATGCCGGCGCGATGCAGCCTGCGCAGCGCCAGCTTGGCGGATCGAAAATATGCGAGGTCGTCATAAGGTTTGGCAAGATGCAGCGCCACGCCGTCGACAAAGCTGCGCACCAGCGAGCGGCGGCCGTTCCACAACAGCTTCGGGCCGACGCCGAGATCGCGTGCGAGCGTCAATGCCTTGCGTTCGCGCTCGAACAGGTGCCGCGCGACGGGATAAGACCACCACGGCACCTGATCGAGCCGCCGCAGCACCGCGCCGACCTCGCCGGAGTCCGTTCGGAAACGTCCGCGCTCGACGGTTGAAAACACGTCGCGTTTCAGCAGGACACCCTCGGTCCAGGTTGTGGACAGGAATGCGGCGTCCTGTTTCGGAAGAGACATGAACGATCCTGAAAGTGCGTTGAACTATGCCGCTGCCGCCGGACGAAGCGCATCCGCGATCCAGCGGTCGAGATCGGTGAGCGCGCGGGCGCAGATCGCCTGTTTTTTCGCTGCCGTCTTTTCGTTGCCGCGCAGCCGCGTGCCATCCGGTTTCTTTGTCGGCGGATTGGCGAGCGGCGGAAACAATCCGAAGTTGATGTTCATCGGCTGGAACGAGCGCGGTCCGGCGTCGATGGTTTCGATGTGGCCGCCGGTGATGTGGCCGAGCAGCGCGCCGAGCGCGGTGGTCGGCGGCGGAGCCGAAAGCATCCGCGCGCGTGCATCGGACGCGGCGTAGAGTCCCGCAATCAGCCCGATGGCGGCGGATTCGACGTAGCCTTCGCACCCCGTCATTTGCCCGGCGAAGCGCAGCCGCGGCTCGGCGCGCAAGCGCATCTGTGCGTCGAGCAGTTTCGGCGAATTCAGGAACGTGTTACGGTGCAAGCCGCCGAGGCGGGCGAACTCCGCGTTTTCAAGACCCGGAATGGTGCGGAAAATGCGGGTCTGCGCGCCGTGCTTCAGCTTGGTCTGGAATCCGACGATGTTGTAAAGTGTGCCGAGCTTGTTGTCCTGTCGCAATTGAACGATGGCGTAGGGTTTCACCGTGGGCTCGTGCGGATTGGTGAGGCCGACCGGCTTCATCGGACCATGGCGCAAGGTCTCGCGGCCGCGCTCCGCCATGACCTCGATCGGCAGGCAGCCGTCGAAGTAGGGCGTGTCGGTCTCCCAGTCCTTGAAGGCGGCTTTCTCGCCCTCGATCAACGCCTCCACGAAGGCGTGATACTGTGCCTCGGTCAGCGGGCAGTTGATGTAATCGGCGCCGCTGCCGCCCGGACCAACCTTGTCATAGCGCGACTGGAACCAGGCCTTCGACATATCGATGGAGTCGCGGTGCACGATCGGCGCGATCGCGTCGAAAAAAGCCAGGGCGGATTCATCGGTGAGCGTACGGATCGCATCGGCGAGCGGAGCCGAGGTGAGGGGACCGGTAGCGACGATGACATTGCGCCAGTCCGGCGGCGGCAGGCCGGCGACCTCGGCCCGGCTGATCTCGATCAACGGATGATCGCCGAGAGCTTTGGTCACGGCGGACGAAAAGCCCTCGCGATCCACCGCCAGCGCGCCGCCGGCCGGCACCTGATTGGCGTCGGCACAGCGCATGATCAACGATCCCAGCCGGCGCATCTCGGCATGAAGCAGCCCGACCGCGTTGTTCGCCGCATCGTCGGAGCGGAACGAATTGGAGCAGACAAGTTCGGCCAGGCCGCCGGTCTGGTGTGCCGCTGTCATCCGGTGCGGCCGCATCTCGTGCAACACCACCCGAACGCCGCTATTGGCAACCTGCCAGGCGGCTTCCGAGCCGGCGAGGCCGGCCCCGACGACATGGACGGCGGCGCTGGAGAAGTCGATCTGTGTCATGGGCGAAGGGGTAGCGCGTTTTCCGGCCAAGGGGAATCGCCTTTCCGGCTGCAGCGATCACAGAATAAACGGCGCGCCGCTTTCCGTTGCGTGAGGCTATTGCATCCATCCAGTAATAATGAATGAATATTCATTGCTACTGGAGGTCCGCACTTTCAAGAATCCGGCGGTCAGCGTGGGCGTGGCCACGGGGGATTTACTGACGTTCCTTGCGCGACGGCCGTCTCGATTGCTCGAGACGGCCGCATGAACGCGCGTACGTCTTCCATCAATCCGAACTATCGAAGAATTGTTGCTTGCGCCCGTAAGGAGGGAACAAGACGGACGGGAAATCCGCCGCATAACGCTTTTCCCTCTCAACCGGCGGGATCTCGTGCGATGGCGAGGTCAAGGGAGTTTCGATCGCCTTGCGGTAGAGGTGCCATGTCGCATGACCGAGCAACGGCATCACGATGGTAAGGCCGAGGAAGAAGGGAATCGTTCCGAGCACCAGCAGGACAGCAACGATCAAACCCCATTCCGCGGCTGCGATCGGATTCTTCGCAACTACGCGCATCGACGTCCACATGGCATCGGTCATGTCGGCATGCTGGTGGAGCATCAGCGGGAACGACACGATGCTGATGCACAAGGCGACGGCCGCAAACAGGAATCCGACGCCGCAGCCGACCACGATCAAGCGCCAGCCCTCAGACGTGGTTAAAACCCGCGTGACAAAATCGGGCACTGCCGATGCTGGCGCGTTGCCGAAGGTGGAGACATAGATCGCATGCGCGGTTGCTACCCAGACGAAGAAAATAACGAGGAGCAGCGCGCCCAATCCGAGCATCGATCCGAACGACGGCGATCGCATCACAGAGAGCGCATGCCATGCGGACGCCTCCATGCCGAGTTCGCGGCGATAGCTCAATTCATAGAGTCCGAGCGCTGCAAACGGCCCGATCAGGGCAAAGCCGGCGGCGATCGGAAACAGCATCGGCAAGACCGAATAGCCGAGCACCATTCGGGCCAGTACGATTCCGAGCACGGGATAGATCACGCAAAGGACTATGGCGTGGCTGGGGACCGCCTTGAAATCTTCCCAGCCCAGCCGCAACGCATCAAGAAGGTCGGAGAGGCCGATGTGCCGGATAACCGGCCTGTCGGTGGCGACCATTCCTGGTTGTAGGCGTGACGGGGCGTCAACAGGATAAGAGGTGGCCATGTTCATTGTCTCCCTTTCGCGGGGCCGAACCTCACGCCGTCAGAAGGCGCAAGTTTTGCCCCTTCGGAAACGATCACGATCAAGCCCAGACGCGAGAGCAAGGAACCTGGTCTTGCCGCGACCTGTAAGGCAATTCTAATCCCTATCTCCGGTTTTCGTTGCTCACGCTTCAGTGATTTTTTTTTGGTCGTCGGATGGTGCGGTAACAGGACGTCATGTCGTCGCGACTTTGAATCGCATGCGAGCGAGCGCATTCGCAAAGCGCGACAATTCAAATGCGACATTGTGATGTCGTCCGCGACAGGCGGCGCATACGTTCCCGCGCGGCCCGCCATTGCCGCATTGGCAAGCCGCAACGAGGCGGCTACTCTTTTCGTGACCGGACGGACACAGACGCGAGGTTCCGCCTCGGCTCGATCTGCACACGATGTGAAGCTATTGGGAGCGGCACAATGAGCATTTTCGGAAAGATCATGGGCGCCATCTTCGGCACGCACGCCGAAGCGGCAACACCTGCGCCTGAAACAGGCGGCGCGGTCACCTCATCAGGCGGTGCGCCCGCAGGCAGCGTTGATGTCGCAGCCATTCTCGACAAGGCCGTCGCCGCCAAGAAGGAAAAGCTGGCATGGCGGACATCGATCGTCGATCTGATGAAGGCGCTCGATATCGACTCCAGCCTGAGCGCCCGCAAGGAACTGGCGAAGGATCTGAAATATTCCGGCGACACCAACGATTCAGCGGCGATGAACATCTGGCTGCACAAGCAGATGATGGCTCAACTCGCAGCCAACGGCGGCAAGCTGCCGCCTGACATGAAGCACTGATGCTGGCTGGCGTCCACTGACGCGGTTGTTTCAAGAGTCTGACTCGCGGGCTCACACCACGCGGTCGGCTTCTTCGGGATGCTTGTCGAGATAGTTGGCGACGAACCCGCAACCGGCGACCACCTTCAGGCCCTCGGCTCGGATCAGCGCCAGCGCGCCCTTGACGAGCAGGGAGGCGATGCCGCGGCCGCGCAGCTCGCGCGGCGTTTCGGTGTGGGTGATGATGACCGTGCCGGGCGCAAGGCGGTAATTCGCGAAGGCAATCCCGCCTTCGACGTCCAGTTCAAAACGGCTCAGATCCTTGTTGTCGTAGACGGCGGCCATGGTTCGCGCGTGGGTTCCTCCACGGGGTCATCATGGCACCACGGCGTTTTCGAGCGAAGTGAAATTCGGTTCGCGTGAAGAAAACGCGTCAAATCAAAAGTCTGAAGCCTTTCGCCGTTTCCGTTAAACGGTGAAGGACACTAGTACCCGCTTTCCGAAGTTCGTGAGACACCGCAACACTCCCTTAACGAACTTCGGAAAGCAAAGGGTACTAGGCAACTTTATGATTCTGGTACCGCTTTCGATTTGAAATTCCCGAAGACGAACCCGCTGCAAGTGGTGCAGGAATTTCAAATCGGCGGTACTAGCCGGGCGATCCCGACGGCGCATCGGGGCCACGCAGGACCGCCTTTTCAAGAACGCGGCCGTGGTTGAGACGATGTCGCGCCCATCCTCACAAATTCGGCCTCAGCAGATCGGCATAATCCGGATGCTTCTCGAGCCAGTCTTTCACGAAGGGGCATTGAGCGCCGACCCTGAATCTGTCGGCGCGCACTTGATCCATTGCGCCTTGCACGAGTTCCGAGGCAACGCCCTTGTCTCTGAGTTCGGGCGGAACCTGGGTATGGGTGAACACGATGATGCCGTCCAGAAATCGATAGTAGGCTGCAGCGATGTGCCCGTCCACTTCGAGTTCGTAGCGATGTTTTTCCATGTTGTTGACGACTTCGGACATTTCGCAGCCTTTATGTTTTTCGCGCCTGCAACGGCAACATTCAGGGTTCTATCTTGTCCGTCAACAGCGCGCAGCATTCGATCACGGATACGATATCGCCCGGACGGAGGAGCGGGGGCTCTGTAGGGCAGCTTAGCCGAAGGCGCAACCCGCCAATTTGGACCGATCCGCTTGGATCGATCCGCGCCCGTTGGCCGCAGGCTGGGTCTCGTCATTCGGCTGCGGGTCGTGCTGGACAAGCGCGCGGCGGGATGCCATCAAATCAAGGCGCTATGCCCTTTCGGCGATGGAATCCGGCCATGAAGCAGTTTTTCCTCAAACTCTTTACCTGGTGGAACAGCCAGACCTTCGGCACGCAGCTCTGGACGTGGCGCTTCGGCGAGCTGGTCGGGCAGGACAGCCAGGGCAACCGCTATTACCGGACGCGGGGCGGAAAGATCGACCCGACGCTCGGTTTCGAGCGGCGCTGGGTGGTCTACAACGGCTATACGGAAGCCAGCCGCATTCCGCCGGAGTGGCATGGCTGGATTCATCACATTGTGGATATTCCGCCGACCAAGGAAAACTATAAGCCGCGTGAATGGCAGAAGCCGCATGTGCCGAACATGACCGGGACGCCGGCTGCCTATCGCCCGCCCGGCTCGACGCTGGTGAGCGGCCACCGCCCCAAGGCGACCGGCGATTACCAGCCCTGGACGCCGGGGAAATAGGGCGCTGGGCGCGCCGTATCTCAACCCGCGACACATACCTGCACCGATTGCGTTACGCCGGCCGCGCAACTTGATGGCAGTGCCGTTGCACGGTGCGCTCATTCAGGACGAGCGTGCGATGAAGCGTCAGGTGATGGTCGGACGATTTAACCAAACCCATCCGAGGCCTGGTGCGATTGAGCAATTTTCAGCGCTTGGTCGCTGCAAAAATGCCGCTGCCGAGATAATTGTTGGCGCCTGAAATCGCGACGCTTCCGCCCATCTCGCCGACCGGACTGTTTGGGCCCTGAAAGAAGCTGCCCTGCAACGTCATGTTGCGGCCGCCGACATCGCCCGCGATGGTGCCGCCGAAATTGCGCGGGTCGGTATTGAAATTCACGGTGCCGGAATAATTGGTGCTGTCGAGGTTGGTCACGCTGACCGCGCCGGATCGCGCACCGAAGTCTACGGCGTTGGAGAAGCCGCCGGCGACGAAGCCTGCGCTGTTCACGTTGGCGATGACATGGCCGGTGTAGGTTGCGGTGCCCGTGGTTGGCACATCGCTGATGCTGCCCACCGGCCGACCGGCGACCCAGGTGCCAATAAGCGCTTCGTCCGGCGTCGCATTGCCGTTGGATGCACTGACCGCCCAGAATCCCCAGCGCGTATAATCGCACTGACACGGCGTCAGATTGGGAATCGCGTTGGTGACGACCTGGTTCGCTGCGACGCCGTTGGCCGACACGACCACGCCGGTGACCGCTTTGTTGTTGACGATGGAGTTGTCGGGGATGTTCGCATAAAAATTATTGTAATCGGAATAGCCGCTGTTGGCGGGGCCGGTCGATCCAGTCGATCCGAACTGGAGCAGCGCGTGAATACTGTGCGCGAGCTGCGTGAACGGATTCGCCGGGTCATAGGCGTATATATCCAGAGTGCCCTGAACACGATTGTTGGCCGCGTCGAGGTTGATCGCCGCCGTGCCGGTGATCGGATCTGTAATCGGTGGCTGATAATTCGTATGGTTCTGGTTCAGGTTAACGACGTCCAGTCCCCCGACGTACCCGGTCAGCGTCGCCGAAGGGCGCGGGTTGTTGTCGATAGGCGGCGTGTTGCTGTCGCCCTTCGGCCGATCCGCGATCTCCTGCACCCCCGTCGCCTGATTGGAGGTCTGGATCGACTGGGTGAACGCGGACGTGATCGCGTTGATCTGTTGGACGATGGTGGGCGGAGTGGGAGAGGGCGGCGCGCCCGATCCCGTCACCAGTCCGCCGGGCGATCCGGTCGCGCTGTGCTCTGCGGCTGCGACATTCGCCGCCGATGCCGCGCCCGCGCGCGCGCCGCCCGTTTGGCCGGCGGCGCTCTGAAAGAGCGCGATCTGCCGCTGCACGAATCCCGGCGGGGGCAGGCCGGGCGGAGTCGGCGGACCGCCCGATTGGGTCTGGGTGAATTCACCGGCCCCGAGCGTCACGGTCTGACCGCTGGAGTTCACGGTCATCGTGCCGTAACCGGCATAGATGCCGCCTTTGCCGTCGATCATCATCACGCCGCCGCGGATGCCGATCAAGGCCGACGCGGTCTTGATCTCGGCGTCGCCGTTGTGGCTGATCTGGCCGCCGACGAAACGAAGCGCGCCCTTGCTGAGCGTCGCCGCCAGCTTTCCGGTGTTGGCGCTGGGGTCGTAGACGTATTCGTCGATCGTCAGGTCGCTGTTCGGACCGATGGTCATCGAGGTCTTGTCGAGAAACAGCAGTTGCACCGAGCCGCTGGACTTGGTCTGGATGCGCTCCTTATGCGCGATCGACTGGCCGATGATGATGGTCTTCAGGTTCGCGGTCGCAGCCGGGTTGACCGCCGATGCGGTGCCGACCTGCTGGGCCTGCGCCGTCGCGCCGCAAATCGCCAGCACAGCCGTCGTTATTGCAAGCTGAAGCGCCCCCGTCCGGCTCATGGCAATTCCTCGACACGCAAAACTGAAAAGGCGAGTATAGCCTCGAATATAGCCCTGAACACCACGAACGTGCCAACCCCGTAGACCTACCGAAATACCATTCAAGACTCGAATGATGCCATCTGTTGCTCTAAATCCACTGCCGTATGTTTGCCGCTGAAACCTGGTTACGTCGGGGTGTGCTGACCGGAGTCGAGGGCAGCAAGCGCAAGAAACGGATCAAGCTCGACCGCGATGATGCGCGCTTTTCAGATCTGCCGCGGGAGTTGTCATCGCCGAAGATCGGCGACCATCGCTGATGCGGCTTCATCGGACGCGCCGCGATCTGCGATCCGCGAACCAGACGGCAGAGCATCCAACTGGGTGCGCATGCCGCCCTTTCCCCGCCGCATTCCCCGTGTTAACCGAGCGCCTGCGAGCGGCTTGGAGCCATTAAATTTCTGTACAATGTTCCGGCCCTGATTCGAGCCAGACAAAGCCGCGCGAGATGTTCCGAACCCTTATCATAGCCGGTTGTGCGGCTTTCATGATCGCCGGCCTGATCGCGGCAGCGTCGCCCGCGCGCGCGCAAATCGGAAACATTTTTTCGGATCCCGTGCCGCGCCCGCCGGCTGCCATTCCGCGCGGGCAGGGGACGCCCGAGGACGATGAGGAAGACGTGCCGGATCTGCCGCGGCAGGGCCGCGTGCTGCCGGCGCCGTTGAATCCCGGGCAGGGCGTTGCGCCGCCGGGACCGGTCCAGACCCAGCCGCTGCCTCCGCCCGGCACCACCGTGGTTCCGCAGAACGCGCCCGGTGGCGTTGCGGTCGCGCCGCCTGCGCTCAACCAGCCGTCCGCACAACATCCGCCGCGCTCGGCTCCGCCCGCGCCGGCCACGCTGCAACCGGGCGACGAGGTCGTAACCGAGCCGCCGGCGCAGAAGATCATCAACAAGAAAGCGGTCTTTTCCGGCCTCGACAAGATCACCGGCCGCATCATCCACTTCGACGAGGATGTGGGAGAGACCGTGCAGTTCGGCGCGCTGCGGGTGAAGACCGACGCCTGCTACACGCGTCCCGCGACCGAAGCCGCAAACACGGACGCCTTCGTGGAGGTCGACGAGATCACCCTCCAGGGCGAAGTGAAGCGGATCTTCTCCGGCTGGATGTTCGCGGCGAGCCCCGGTCTGCATGGCGTCGAGCATCCGATCTATGACGTCTGGCTGACCGACTGCAAGGATCCGGAAACGACAGTCGTCAACGCGCAGCCGGATCCCCCGAAACCGGCGCCGCCGCCGCCAGCCAAGCGAACGCCGCGGCAATCCGCACGCCAGCCGCGTCAGCCGGCGCCGCCTCCGCAACCGGCGTCGCCTCCGCCGCCGCCGCAGCAGCAACCTCGCAGCAATCCGTTCTTTCCGCCGTTCGGGCGATAGCCCCGGCAAAAGCGCTACGAGCCCAACCTTGGTTGGTCGTCCGGATGCAAATCTTTCGGCGGCGCTGCCGTAATGTGTCTGGTGCTATAACGATTCATTCGCATTTGAGCGCGATATTGTCCCGTCCCGTTATCGTCGGCGATTCGAAACATTGCTGATCATCCCCATACGGTGACGTAGCCATATTTTTCCGGAGCCACTTGCGATGCGTTTCATTGAAAACCTGCGAATCGGCACAAAGCTCGCAGTTACATCGTTGCTCAGCATCATCATGGTTGTCGCGCTGATCTATGTTCAGATGAGCGGCAGCGATGCGGTGCGCCAAGCCAACGAGAGAGCGGAAAGTCAGAATCTACTCGCAATGAAAGGCATCGAAGCTAAATCGTCGACTCGCGGCATGGTGATCGGAGTTCGTGATATTCGTCTCGCAAGCACGCCGGCGCAGTTGCTGGCCGCACGGGAAGACGTCGTTAATCATTACAACGCTGCACGGGGATTTATCGGTGAGGCCCTCAAGCTTTCGAAGTCGGCTGAAAACCGTGCGCGACTTGAGAAGATGAGCCGGCTTGCCGATCAGTATCTGAACAATGGGGCCAGGCCGATTGCCGCGGTTCGCGGCGAGTTGCTGGAGATCGAGGCGAAACAGGGTGCCGACATGAAGGCCGACGCCGGCGCGCAGCTCGCCAAGCTTGGGCATGAGGCGGTCCGGCTGACGAAGGAAGTCGCCCTCCCGACGGCGAAGGAGCTGGCCGAAGTTTCGGAGAAGGTCGTCGAGTTCGCCAAGGGGCGCGTTGAAGAGGAGAAGGCTGCGGCGGCACGGGAAGAAGCCTCCGCCCAGCGGATTTCGATGATACTTGGTCTCGCGGTCGCCCTGCTGCTGGTCGGCGCCTGCGTCCTGTCGATCGTCACGATCGCCAAACCGATCTCGGCGCTGACCAAATCCATGCTGGAGCTGGCGGAAGGCAATTTCTCCGTCGTGCTGCCAGGACTTGGCCGCAAGGACGAAGTCGGCGCCGTCGCCGCCGCCGTCGAGAGGTTCAAGGTCGTGTCCGAACAAAAAGCTCGCGAGGAAGCCGAAGCCAAGAGGAAGCAGGACGAGATTGCCGCCCAGCAGCGGAAGGCCGACATGATCAAGCTGGCCGATTCGTTCGAAGCCGCCGTAGGCGAGATCGTCGAAACAGTCGCGTCCGCCTCGACCGAACTGGAAGCCTCGGCCAGCACGCTGACCTCCACGGCCGAGCGGGCCCAGCACGTAACCACGACGGTTGCCGCGGCTTCCGAGGAAGCATCGACCAACGTCCATTCAGTCGCCGCCGCAACCGAGGAGCTGGCATCGTCCGTCACCGAGATCGGCCGTCAGGTGCAGGAATCTGCGCGCATTGCCAATGAAGCGGTCGACCAGGCCCGCAAAACCAATGATCGCGTCGGCGAGCTGTCTCGCGCCGCGGGCCGCATAGGAGACGTCGTTGAGCTGATCAACACAATCGCAGGTCAGACAAACCTGCTTGCCCTCAACGCCACGATCGAGGCGGCTCGGGCGGGCGAGGCGGGCCGGGGCTTTGCGGTGGTCGCTTCCGAGGTGAAGGCGCTTGCCGAGCAGACAGCGAAAGCCACCGGCGAGATCGGCCAGCAAATCTCAGGCATCCAGGGCGCGACGCAGCATTCGGTCGACGCCATCAAGGAGATCGGCGGCACGATTGAAAGGCTCTCGGAGATTGCCTCGATCATCGCGGCCGCGGTGGAAGAACAAGGGGCCGCGACGCAGGAAATCTCGCGGAACGTGCAGCAGGCTTCGCAAGGGACCCAGCAGGTATCGTCCAATATCGCTGACGTCCAGCGCGGTGCGACGGAAACAGGCTCAGCCTCGTCGCAGGTGTTGTCGGCCGCGCAGTCGCTATCCAGTGACGGCAACCGGCTTAAGCTCGAAGTCGGGAAATTCCTGAACTCGGTTCGGGCTGCGTAAAGACACCGCGCTGGGCGCGTAAAAGGCGTCCAGCGCGTTCGACTTCAGACCCTGCGGCGAGTCCCCAAGATGTCACGTGCGGCCGGCGAAGACCTGGAGTGCGTCCGCACCTGGCACCGGCCTGTCCAAGGGCAGGGCCCCGAAATCGGCGCGGCCTTCCAGCGCGGCGTCCAGTAGCATCCGGTAACGCCTGCGCGGGATTTCGATCGCGCCGAAACCGCGCAGATGATCGGTCACGAATTGCGTATCAAGCAGCACGAATCCGCCTGCGATCAATCGTGCGACCAGATGCACCAGCGCGACCTTCGACGCGTCCCGCACGACATGAAACATGCTCTCGCCAAAAAAGGCGCGGCCGAGCCTGACCCCGTAAAGACCGCCCGCGAGTTGATCTCCTTGCCAGACCTCGACGCTGTGACAGTGGTTGAGTTCGTGCAAGGCGATGTAGAGTTCGCGAATGCGGCGGTTGATCCAGGTGTTGTCGCGGCCGGGCTGCGGCGCGGCGCAGCCGTCGATCACCGCCTTGAAGGCGGTATCGACCGTGACGGTGAAACTGTCCGATCGCACCGTGCGCGCGAGCCGCGAAGGGATTCGAAAACTTTCGAGCGGTATCACACCGCGCATCTTCGGTTCGACCCAGAACAGCGTCGGGTCGTCGACGCTCTCCGCCATCGGGAAGATACCGCAGGCATAGGCGCGCAGCAGCAACTCGGGCGTGATCTCGGAGGCTGCGGTCTCGCGTGACATCGTTCGCCTTATAGCAGAGCTGGAGCGCCGCCGGGCCGATAATCTGCGAGAATACGCGGAAGGACGCGTTTACCGCAAACCGGCTCAGGCCGCAGTTGCCGGCGTGAGTTTTGCGTTCGGTGAGAGCTGGAGCGGGAACCGCAACACGATGCGGGTTCCGGCATGGGTGGGATCGCGTTCGGCCTGGGCGTCGAGTTTCTGCGCCATCGCTGAAACAATACGCTGGCCCATTCCGGTCGAGCGAGGATCGGTTTTTGCGTTGAGGCCGACGCCGTCGTCTGCGATCGAAAGCTCGATGTCGCCGCCGTCGATCGCGAGTTCGACGTGGATCGGACCGGGACCGTCCGGATACGCGTATTTGACTGCGTTCATCACCAGCTCGTTGACGATGATTCCGATTGCGACGGCGCGATCCGGGTCGATCTCGATGGGTTCCGCCTTCAGATCGAGCCGCGACATCCGGTTGCTTTCGGTGGAGCGCCGGAGATCCTCGAGCAGCGCTTCAAGATACTGGTTCAGCAGCACGCTCTTCAGATCGTGTGACGTGTAGAGGCGCCGATGCACCTGAGCCACGGCGGCCACCCGCCCCATCGCGCTGCTCAGCGCAACCTTGATGTTTTCGTCGGGACTGGAATTGGCCTGCAGGTGCAGCAGCGAGGCGATGATCTGCAGGCTGTTGCCGATGCGGTGATTGACCTCGCGCAGCAACACCTCGCGCTCGCTCGCCAGGGCCGCATAGCGATCGCGCGAGGCGCGGACTTCGGCCTCGGCCTGGTCGCGCGCTTTCCGGATGTGAGCCTGCCGGATCGCCACTTCGGCCGCGACCTGCAAGAGGGGAACGAATTCGCCGAGCGTGTCTTTGACGAGATAGTCGGCGGCGCCGGCCTTGAGCGCGGTCACGGCAATCTTGGAATCCTGCGACGCGGTGACGAACACGACCGGCGGCGCGTCGGGGATTGCCTGAATTCGCTTCAGCGTCTCCAGGCCATCGAGACCGGGCATATATTGATCGAGCGCGATCACATCGATGCCGCCCTGCGCGATGCGTGCAAGCCCGGATTCGCCATCGGGAGCGTGCTCCACGCAAAATCCATGGCGTGTCAGGCCGCGCTGGACCAGCCGGGCGAGCGCCTTGTCATCGTCTATGTACAGCAGGGCTGGCTTTGCGCTCATGAGGTGGTCCGGGGAACCTGGATGATGGAGAAGAACAGACCGAGTTGCCGGATTGCGTTGGCGAAACTTTCGTAGTTCACCGGCTTCGTGATGTAGACGTTGCATCCCAGTTCGTAGCATCGCTTGATCTCCTGGGAATCATCGGTCGTGGTCAATACGACCACCGGTGCGCACTTCAGGAATTTATTTTCCTTCACTTGCCGCAGGATATCTATTCCGGTCATGTCAGGCAGATTGAGATCGAGCAGAATGAGCAGCGTCTCTCCCTTGTGAGGCAGCCCGTCGCCGTTTGCGCCGAAAAGGTAATTGAGGGCGTCTGTACCGTTCCTGAACGGCTTGATCTCATTGTTGACACCGGAACGCCGTATGTTGCGCTCGATTAGCCGCGCGTGACCTTCATCGTCTTCGATCATGATGATGACGACTGGTTTACTCATGATTGCTTGTCCCGGTTGATGCCTGTCCAGGCGGTGGGAAGGGTAACAGTAAATGTGCTTCCGTGGCCAAGTTCCGACGAGACCGACATGGTTCCGCCGAGCCTGCGGACCAGCGCGCGGACGTGCGCGAGGCCGATGCCCTGGCCCGGCCGATCCTGCGTTCCGGCGCGCCGGAACAGGTCGAAGATTCGCTGGTGATCCTTCGGATCGATGCCGCGGCCGTTGTCGGTGATTTCAAAAATGGCAAATCCGAGCTTGCGCCTGCCGCGGATGGCAATGTCGCCGGGAACGTCGGATTTGAGATACTTCAACGCATTATCGATCAAATTCGAGAAAATCTGCTCGAGGGCCAGGCGATCACTGACGATGTCCGGGAGCGGCTCGACCCGAATCTGAGCGCCGGCCTCGGCGGCCTGATGCGCCATGGTTGAGGCGATGTTCTCGATCAGATCGCGCGTGGCGATCCGATCGGGGTGGAATTCGCGCCGGCCCTCGCGGGTGAGGTTGAGGATCGCGCTGATCAGCCGATCCATCTTGGCGATCGACGACTTGATGAAGCCGAGCGCCTCGGAGAAGTCCTGCGACAATTGCTTGTCCGGCTCCTCGAGAACCGGTTCGACCTCGGCGGCCGTCTCGTCGGCAGCCGGCGGCGGAGCGCCCTCCGGTCGGCTCAGGGTCGCGATGCGCTTGAATATGTCGCCGCGCAGTTCGTCGAGTTCGCTGGTGAACCCCATGATGTTGACCAGCGGCGAGCGCAGATCGTGGCTGACGATGTAGGCGAAGCGCTGGATTTCATCATTGGCCTCGCGAAGGTCGGCGGTGCGACTCTCCACCGTCGATTCGAGGTTGAGATAGTTGTCGCGCAACTGACTTTCGGCCACGTCGCGCGCCCGGCTCGATCGGCGCACCAGAAAGATCGACAATCCTGCGAACACCACGATCAGGCCCGATCCGACGCTGGTGACGGCGGCCGAGAGCGACTGGCTGGCATCGGCCGACTTCATCCGGGCCGCGAACAGGCGGTCTTCCTCAGCCCGCATCTCGTTGGCGAGGCTGCGGATCTGACCCATCGCATCGCGGGAGGCTTCCTGCTGGGCCATTTCGGTCGCTTCGGCGAGCCTGTTCGCCTGAACGAGTTCGATGTTGTGTCGTAAATGCGCGATCCGCTGGTTGGTTTGCGGGACGATCTGGTCGAGCCGCTGCTGCTGGTAGGGATTGTCGATCGTCAGCGCCTTCAGCCGTTCGAAACTCGGCGGAATTTCGCTGGCTGCCTCCTCGAATGCATGACGAAATTCCGGGCGCTGCGTCAGCAGGAAGCCGCGCTGCGCGCTTTCCGCGCGCCGCATCTGCAATTGGGTGAGCGAGATTTCGTTCTCGACCTCCATGCTATGCACGGTCGAGCGGGAGGCTTCGCGGGTCTTGTTGACGAGGTACACGGAGGTGGCGCTGATCAGTGTCAGGATTACCAGACCTGCGGCGAGCAGGATGATTTGGCCGAACGCGTGAGGCGATGACCTGCCGCGGCTTGACGCCACAAGATGGTGATCAGCCTCGGTCAATAATATGGGGTCCCCGCACGGTCTTCATGCCTGGCTATTGCTCAAACGCTTGAACGGGCGACCGGTTCCCGCCGTCCCTGATTTTTGTCAAAACGGGAGGTAGGGACGCCGGGGCGAACGATCAAGCTCCCGTCAGGTCGCCGCTTGCGAGGTACTGTTCCAGCCAATGGATGTGGTAGTCGCCGTCGATGATGCCGGACTCGCGGACCAGCGCCCGGAACAGCGGCAGGGTGGTTTCGATGCCGTCCACCACCATCTCGTCGAGCGCCCGCCGCAGCCTCATCAGGCATTCGGCGCGGGTCTTGCCGTGGACGATCAGCTTGGCGACCAGGGAGTCGTAATAGGGTGGGATGACGTAACCCTGATAAACGGCGGAATCGATCCGGACGCCGAGCCCGCCGGGGGGATGAAACCGCACGATCTTGCCAGGCGAGGGGCGGAAGGTGACGGGATTCTCCGCGTTGATCCGGCACTCGATGGCGTGGCCGTTGACGACGATTTCCTTCTGGGTCGCGGGAAGGTCGCCGCCGGCGGCAATGCGGATCTGCTCCAGCACGAGATCGATGTCGGTGATCATCTCGGTGACGGGATGCTCGACCTGGATGCGGGTGTTCATTTCGATGAAATAGAACTTGCCGTCTTCGTAGAGGAATTCGACGGTGCCGACGCCGAGATACTTTATCTCGCGCATCGCCCTGGCGACCGTTTCCCCGATCTTGTTGCGGGCGGCGGCGGTCAGGATCGGCGAGGGCCCTTCTTCCCAGACCTTCTGGTGGCGTCGCTGCAACGAGCAATCGCGCTCGCCGAGATGAATGGCGCCGCCGCGGCCGTCGCCGAGCACCTGGATTTCGATGTGGCGCGGCTTCTGCAGGTATTTTTCCAGATAGACGGACGCATCGCCGAATGCCGCCCTGGCCTCGTTGCCGGCGGTCGAGATCGCCATCGTCAGGTCGTCGGGCGTCTTGGCGATTTTCATGCCGCGTCCGCCGCCGCCGGCCGCCGCCTTCACCAGCACGGGAAAACCGATCGCCTTGGCGATAGCCATGGCGTCGTCGTCCGGGTTGATGCCGCCGTCGGAGCCGGGGACCACCGGGATGCCGAGTCGCTTCGCGGTCTTCTTGGCTTCGATCTTGTCGCCCATCAGGCGGATGTGTTCGGCTTTGGGGCCGATGAAATGCAGACCGTGCTCGGCGAGGATCTCCGCAAAGCGGGCGTTCTCCGACAGAAAGCCGTAGCCGGGATGCACGGCATCGGCGCCGGTGATCTCGCAAGCCGCCAGCAGCGCCGGAATGTTGAGATAGCTGTCCTTCGTGGGTGGCGGTCCGATGCAGACGCTCTCGTCCGCCAGCCGCACATGCATGGCGTCGGCGTCGGCGGTGGAGTGCACCGCGACCGTCGCGATGCCGAGTTCCTTGCAGGCGCGCAGGATACGCAGGGCGATCTCGCCGCGATTGGCAATCAGGATTTTATCGAACATTACTGCGCCTGCGGTTCGAACGGCATCATTCGATAATGACCAGCGGCTCGCCGAACTCGACGGGCTGGCCGTCCTCGACGAGAATCTGCGTGACGGTGCCGGCTCGCGGCGATGGAATTTGGTTCATCGTCTTCATGGCCTCGACGATCAGCAGCGTCTGGCCTGTGGTGACCTTGGAACCGACCTCGATGAAGGGCTTGGCGCCAGGCTCCGACGCCCAATAGGCCGTGCCGACCATCGGCGAGGGGACCACGCCAGGGTGCTTGCTGACATCGGCGGCGCCGGAAGCCGGTGCGGCGGCAGGCAACGGCCCCACGGCCGCAGACGGATAGTTCGCGGGCATTGCCCCGCCCACGGTGACATTGCGTGCGACCCGTACCCGGAGTCCGTCGCGCTCGATCTCGATTTCGGTGAGCTTGGTCTCGTCCAGAAGCGCGGCGAGTTCGCGGATTACATCGCTTTCCTCGCGTCGTTCGTCACCGGTTTTGGTCTTTGCTGCGTCTCCAGGCTGCGGGGCCATGTGCTCGATCCGAAACTTTCTTTGTGGATGACGCTGATACGTCAGGATTTGACTTTTTCGCCGGACTTCACCGCGCCGATCCTGGCGGCAAGGCCGTTGATTGCGAGGCGGTAACCGTCGATTCCGAAGCCGCAAAGGCTCGCAAAAGCAGCGCTTGCCGTGAAGGAATGGTGACGGAAGGTCTCGCGCGCATGGATGTTGCTGATATGAACCTCGACGGTGGGGAGACTCGCCGCGACCAGCGCATCGTGAAGCGCAACCGAGGTGTGCGAGTAGCCACCGGCATTGATGACGATGCCGGCCGCCCGCTTCGCATGAGCGTCATGGATGAAGTCGATCAGTTCGCCTTCGCGGTTGGACTGCCGGCAATCCGCGGTCAATCCGAAGTCCGCAGCCGTATCGGCGCAGAGCTTTTCGACGTCCGCCAGGGTGGCGTGGCCATAGATTTCCGGCTCCCGGGTCCCGAGCATGTTAAGGTTCGGGCCGTTGAGCACGTAAATTGTCCTGGCCATCTGAAATCCCGAAAACGGTCGTTCCGGCGCCGTGCACCGAAGTTTCGGGTCGTTATATGTAACAAGAGAGCCAAGGGGAAGCCTGAACGCTCTCGCATTCGGCTTCAAAAACCTCACTTTTTTCACGAAAAGCGAGGCGGAACATACGGAAATTACTTGTTAACCAAGGCCGGGAGCGTGAACCCGGTCAAGAACGCCGGCCCGCAGCCGCGATCGGAACTCCCGCACCAGCCGTCGCGGGGCCAGGATTGGCCCCGCTTGTGCGCTGTGTGACGAATTTCGGATCAGGCCTCAAGAACCGCGACGATCTCAAGGGTCCGCGGATCGACGACAATGATCTCGTCACGAACCAGGAAGAATTCGTAGCCGCGCCAGCTCGGATAAATGTCAACGATCTCCGTCGGCAACGGATGGAAACTCACCGTGCGCGGCACCCGCGTGCCGACAGCGATCGAGAAATTGACGTTCGTCGTCGGCTGCACATGCTGGTTCCTGATCACGGTCGTGATCTTGGTCCTTTGCTCCGTCGAAAGCTTGGCGCCGGCACCGGCCTGACCCGTCGTCGTGGTCGATGATTTGTTGGTGTCCGCCGCGTTCCGCGAGGAATCGGACTTCATTCCGTTGCGCTCTTCGGCGTTCCGGTTGTGATCCATGGCCTTTCCATTGCGGTCTTCGGTTCGCCGGTTCCGTTCCTCGGTCTTTCCGTTGTGATCCTCGGCACGCATGCCCTTGTCGGACTTGCCCGATTCATTGCGCTCCGAGCGCATTCCCTTGGAATGGTCGCCTTTCCCGTACTCTTCGGCGGATCGTTCGTTCTTCATCTTGCCGGAATGAGTGTCCTGAGCACGGTGTCCGGACTCGCTTCCGCGGCTCGTGCCTTCCTTCGACATGCCGCTATCGTTATGCATCGGAGTGGTCGCGGAGCCGCGGCCCTGTTCCGTCGACGGTGCGCTTTGCTGCATGGTCGAGCCGCTGCTGCTGCCCCCCATGCCAGTTCCCTGCGCGTAGGCGAATCCCGTTCCGGCAATCAGCGCCGCAGCCGCCGTCGATAGAAGAAAGTGTTTGGTCATCGATGTCTCCTCACTTGTTGCAATGCCCGCCCGACAACGGCTCACCGAGGACCTATGTTCCGATGCGATCCGGGTTCCGCCGGATTTGTTTTCTGAATGCGAGATAAACGGACTGTTACGCGGACTCATTGCAGCCAACGAAAAGGCCCCCGCTGTGAGCGGGGGCCTTACGTTTGAGGACAGAGCGATCGACGACAGAGCGATCAGCAAGATGCCTTTCCGCACCGCGCCGTGCTGATTTTCTCCTTGAGCGTCTCAAGGCCCACTGCACCGACGACCACTTGCTTGCCGATCACATAGCTCGGCGTTCCGTTCATGCCCATCGCCTCGGCAAGTTTGAAGTTCTCTTCCAACGTTGTACGGACTTCGGGACTGTTCATGTCCTTTTCGATCCGAGCGATGTCGAGACCGGCGTCCTTGGCGGCGGCGAGCGCTCGCGCCTTGTCGGCCTGGCCGCGGCCGCCGAGCAGCCGTTGATGGAAATCGAGATATTTCTTGCCGCCGGGGTCCTGCATGCGGACGGCCACTGCGACCTGTGCGGCTTCGACCGAGCCGGGGCCGAGTACCGGAAATTCCTTCAAGACGACCTTGAGTTTCGGATCCGACTTCAGGAGATCGAGCATGTCGGCCATCGCGCGCTTGCAGTAGCCGCAATTGTAGTCGAAGAACTCGACGAAGGTGACGTCACCGTCCTTGTTGCCGAGCGCGACGCCGCGCGGCGAATTGAAGATGGCCTTGGCATTCTCGGTAACCGCGGCCTCATGCTTGAGCGCCTCGGCCGCTGCCTGACGTTTGTTGAGTTCGGCCGAGACCTCTTCGAGAACCTCGGGATGGGCGAGCAGATAGCTTTTGACGATCTGTTCGATCTCGCTGCGCTGGCTGTCGGAGAAATTCTGTGCGGAAGCAGCCGCGGGCGCAACTCCGAGTGCAAGCGCAAAAAAAACGGGAGCGAGAAACCGGTGCGAGGGCATGTCAAAATCCTTTAGGAGTGTCTCGTTGTTCGGGCGCGTGGCTGGTGCCGTCTGGTGGTCCGGTTCTGGCATTCGCATTGCGAGACCGCAGCAGGTTGCGGCGAATGTCAAATCAACTCCGTTGGAGTCTTAATCCAACTGCGTTGAATCGGATTCTCATCCAGCTTTACTGATCGAGCATGATCTTGTCCGAAAACCGGTTCACTTTGCGCTGGCGCGACCCTTCTTGCGCTGGCGCGGCCTTTCGGATCCGGGATCATGTTCTAGTCTTTCTTGTCAGGCATTTTGGCTGAAACGATGTCGTCCGCCTTGACCCATCCGGGTGTGCCGATGGCGAAACGGGTTTTTGCGCGCGATGCGAGTTCACGCGCTGTCTTGTTGTCGCCGCGCAGAAAGGCGGCCTGAGCTGAGGCGAGATCGGCCTGGGCGTAATCGCCCTTGCGGCCGTATGCCATCGCGAGCTGCATATATCCCAGCGGCGCTTCAGGCTCGCTGGCGAGCGCCGCGCGCAGGATTGCAATAGCTTCATTGGTGTTGGCCGCATTGTTCGAGGCCACGAGCGCCTGCCCGAGCAGCATCTCGATGAGCGGGGCATTGTGGGATAACTGGACCGCGCGCCGCAGCGGGGCAATCGCTTCCGCCGGACGCCCGCCCTCGAGCAGGGCCTGTCCACGCACTTCGTAGAAATAGGGATTCTGCGGCTGCAGCTTGATCAGCGCGTCGATTTGCTCGACGGCCGCGCGAAGATCGCCGTGCAGATAGGTGCTGATGGCGTGCGCGTAGCGGGCGGGCAGGCTGGTGTCGGACATCGGATAGCGGCGGTATACGGTGTCCTGGCGTTCCATGAACGCCGATATCTTGGCCCGCACCATGTCGTGACGCATTTGCAGGGCGGGATCGTCCTTCTTGTCCCAATTGGGACTCGTCTTGGCGAGTTCGGCGAGCGCGGCGACGCGGTCGGCCGGCATCGGATGCGATTGCACATAGGGGTCGGCGCCGTGGGCCGCGAACAGGCTTTCGTCGGTGAAGCGCTTGAAGGTTTCGTACATGCCGCGGGCGGATTGACCGGTGGCGTTCAGGAATTTCACGCCGGCGCGATCGGCGTTCTCCTCCTGCTGGCGCTGGTAGGACAACAGGCTGCGGCGCGCGATTTCCTGCGGTGCGCTGATCGCGGCCGCGCCGATATTGCTGGCGGCGCCATTGCTTCCGCCGGCACCGGCGGCTCCCGCGGCGAGCGCTCCCGCGCCGAGCAGCATGGCGATGATCAGTTGGGTCTGGGTTCGCGCGAGTTGATCGCGGAATTTGGATAGATGCCCGCCGGCGAGATGCCCGGTCTCGTGCGCGAGGACGCCGATCAACTGGTTTGGCGTGGTCGATTGCAGGATCGCGCCGTAGTTCACGAAGATCCGGCGGCCGTCGGCGACGAAGGCGTTGAACGACTTGTCGTTGATGATGACCATCTGGATTTTCTGCTTCTCCAGTCCCGCGGCGCGCAGGATCGGGCGCGTATAGTCGCGCAGCAGTTGCTCTGTCTCGGTATCGCGCAGCACCGGCGGTCCCTTGGACCGCTGGGCGTGGGCCGGCAGCGAGGCGCTCGCGAGCGCGCAGGCGGTGACCAGCGCGGTGAACTTCGACAAGACTCGGCGCACGGGGGTGGGGCGCCGGGTCATCGTTCCTTTGGTGACCGCTCTTGGAATCATTGGACCTGGTCCGAATACGGTATATGTCCTAACAACCCGCCGAATACGGCGGCAACGCGGCTTCAGCGACGTGGGCGCGGGCGAGAGCGCATTAACAGATTTCCATGCTCGATGCGACATTGAGAGACCGGGCTGAAGGCTTGCTGGCGGCATCTGGCCGCAGCCAGGTTCCGCCCTTCATGGTCATGGACGTGATGGCGGCGGCGGCGCGGATCGAGGCCGCCGGCGGCGACGTCATTCACATGGAGGTCGGCCAGCCATCGGCGCCGGCGCCCCGCGCGGCGCTGGATGCGGCCCGCGCCGCGCTCGATCGCGGCCGGATCGATTACACCTCCGCGCTCGGCATTCCGTCGCTGCGGACGCGGATCGCGCAATATTACCGCGACGCCTATGGCTGCACGGTCGATCCCGAACGCATCGTCGTGACGACAGGATCATCGGGCGGCTTCATCCTCGCGTTTCTTTCGATGTTCGAGCCCGGCGACCGGGTTGCGGTGACGGTCCCGGGCTATCCGCCGTATCGGCATATCCTGACGGCGCTCGGCTGCGAGCCGGTGCCGATCGAGACGTCGAGCGAGAACCGTCACGCCCTGACCGGTGAGGCGTTGCTGGAAGCGCACCGCAAAACGCCGCTGAAGGGCGTGCTGGTCGCGAGCCCGGCCAACCCCACCGGCACGATGATGTCGCGCGAGGCGCTGACGCATTTGATGGCGGCCGCCGAAAGCGAAGGCATCCGCTTCATTTCCGATGAGATCTATCACGGCCTCGACTACGCGTTTCCGGCCGTGACCGCCGCGGAGCTGTCGCCGCACGCCGTGGTGATCAATTCGTTCTCGAAATATTTCTGCATGACAGGTTGGCGGGTCGGCTGGATGGTGGTGCCCGAGCAACTGGTGCGCCCGATCGAACGGCTGCAGCAGAACCTCTCGATTTCGGTGTCGACGCTGTCCCAGATCGCGGCCGAGGCGGCATTTTCGGGTCGCGAGGAGATGGAGATCGTCAAGCGCGGCTATGAGGCGAACCGCCATGTTTTGATCGCGGGTTTGCCGCAAGCCGGATTAAGCGAATTCCTGCCGGCGGACGGCGCGTTCTACCTCTATGCCGATGTCTCGAAGTTCACCTCCGACAGTTACGAGTTTGCGCGGAAGATGCTGGAAGAGGCGCATGTCGCCGCAACCCCCGGCGTCGACTTCGATCCGCTTCGCGGCCGCTCTTTCCTGAGATTTTCCTATGCCCGCTCGGCCGCCGAGATGCGCGAAGCCGTCGCTCGAATTGCGCGATGGTTGGCCTGAGGCTCTGCGGCTCTCCGCAAGCGCCGGCATTTTATTGCAATTCCTTACGAAATTCGGCGGTTTAGCCGTAAGGCGGCGTTGCGCCGGAGGTTCGATTTTGGCATGGTCCCGCCCGATTTGAGGTCGCCTTGCAACGAGGCGGACTTCGTTTTCCGGTATGTCCGTTCGCGGGCTCGCGGCTTTGTCGGGGCAACTTCAGGGATTCTGAGGCAAATTCAATGACAGCACTAGTAGTGATTGTGCTCTGCGGAGCGCTTTCGATCGTTTATGCCATCTGGGCGACCTCGTCCGTATTGCGGGCCGATGCGGGAAATCCGAGGATGCAGGAAATCGCCGCGGCGGTACGGGAGGGCGCGCAAGCCTATCTGCGCCGACAGTACACGACGATCGGAATGGTCGGCGTCGTGATCTTCGGACTGCTCGCCTATTTCCTCGGCGTGCTGGTGGCCGTCGGCTTCGCCATCGGTGCGATCCTGTCGGGCGCGGCCGGTTTCATCGGCATGAACGTTTCGGTTCGCGCCAACGTGCGCACCGCGCAGGCTGCGACCAAGTCGCTGGCTGGCGGGCTTGAGCTTGCCTTCAAGGCCGGCGCGATCACGGGCATGCTGGTCGCCGGTCTGGCGCTGCTCGGCGTGACCATCTATTTCGCCTACCTGACGCACTTCGCCGGTTACGCCGCGAACAGCCGCACGGTTGTCGACGCGATGGTCGCGCTCGGCTTCGGCGCCTCGCTGATCTCGATCTTCGCCCGCCTCGGCGGCGGCATCTTCACCAAGGGCGCCGACGTCGGCGGCGACCTCGTCGGCAAGGTGGAAGCCGGCATTCCGGAAGACGATCCGCGCAATCCGGCGACGATTGCCGACAACGTCGGCGACAATGTCGGCGACTGCGCCGGCATGGCCGCGGACCTGTTCGAAACCTACGCGGTGACCGCGGTCGCCACCATGGTGCTGGCCGCGATCTTCTTCGCGACCTCGCCGTTGCTCGTGAACATGATGACGCTGCCGCTCGCGATCGGCGGCATCTGCATCATCACCTCGATCGTCGGGACGTTTTTCGTCAAGCTTGGCACCAGCGAATCGATCATGGGCGCGCTCTACAAGGGCCTGATCGCCACCGGCATCCTGTCCCTGATCGGCGTCGGCGCGGCGATCTATTGGCTGGTTGGCTTCGGTCCGCTGGCTGGCGTCAGCTATACCGGTCTCGAACTGTTTGCCTGTGGTGTAGCGGGCCTCGTCGTTACGGGGCTGATCATCTGGATCACCGAATACTACACCGGCACCGACTATCGGCCGGTGAAGTCGATCGCCCAGGCCTCGGTGACCGGACACGGCACCAACGTCATTCAGGGACTGGCGATCTCGATGGAAGCCACGGCGCTTCCGGCTATCGTCATCATTGCGGGCATTCTTGTCACCTATAGCCTTGCCGGCCTGTTCGGCATCGCCATCGCGACCACGACCATGCTGGCCCTGGCCGGCATGGTCGTTGCGCTGGACGCGTTCGGTCCGGTGACCGACAATGCCGGCGGCATCGCGGAAATGGCCGGGCTGCCGAAAGAAGTTCGCAAGTCGACCGACGCGCTCGACGCTGTCGGCAACACTACGAAGGCCGTCACCAAGGGCTACGCGATCGGCTCCGCCGGCCTCGGAGCGCTGGTGCTGTTCGCGGCCTATAATCAGGACCTCAAGTTCTTCATCGGCGACGCCGCAAATCACGCCTACTTCCAGGGCGTCAATCCGGACTTCTCGCTGAACAATCCCTACGTCGTGGTCGGCTTGCTGTTCGGCGGCCTGCTGCCGTATCTGTTCGGCGCCATGGGCATGACCGCGGTGGGACGCGCGGCGGGTGCGATCGTGGAGGAGGTGCGTCGCCAGTTCCGTGACAAGCCCGGCATCATGCGGGGCACCGACAAGCCCGATTACGGCAAGGCCGTCGACCTGCTGACCAAGGCGGCGATTAAGGAAATGATCATTCCGTCGCTGTTGCCGGTGCTGTCGCCGATCGTCGTCTACTTCCTGATCTACGCGATCGCCGGCGGCGGGGCTGCCGGCAAGTCCGCCGCGTTCTCGGCGGTGGGCGCCATGCTGCTCGGCGTGATCGTGACCGGCCTGTTCGTCGCGATCTCGATGACCTCGGGCGGCGGCGCGTGGGACAATGCCAAGAAGTATATCGAAGACGGCCATCATGGCGGGAAGGGCTCCGAGGCGCACAAGGCCGCGGTGACCGGCGACACCGTAGGCGATCCCTACAAGGACACGGCGGGTCCGGCGGTCAATCCCATGATCAAGATCACCAACATCGTGGCGCTGCTGTTGCTGGCGGTTCTGGCGCATTGAGACGTCGCGCCGGAAAAAACCGCCAAAGGTGATCTGAACGGCTGAAAGAAAAAGGGCGGGATTGATCCCGCCCTTTTTTTAATTCAGTGGGAATGCCTTACCACCAGGTGCGGCAAACGCGACGGCCCGGACCCCAATAGCGGCAACGACGATGCGGGCGCACCACAGGCCCCCGGTTTGCTCGGCATCCGCCGTAGGGCCCGCGATGGAAGCCGGGACCGCAGCCGCCCGCGACCTGAATGACATCGGCGTTCACCCCTGATGCCGGCGGCGCCAGCGGCATGGCATCGGCTATACCGAAGGTCGCAACGGATCCGGCCAGAAGTGCTGCTGCAAAAAATGCCTTCATCGATTGTCCTCTTGGTTGGCCGCGACAATGCGGCAGCTTCAGTGACTCGCATGGTGAAATTGGTCAATAACTCTGTCGAAAATCTGGCGACGCTGTGGGCTCCTAAGTGTTGCAAAAGCAATGTCATCCGCGTCGAAGACGCGCAGGTAACGCAGGTAAGACTATTTTGTTTCCGACGAAACATTGATTAAGCGGTTTGCTTTGGCAGAGAGCCGAATAACGCTGCAAACTGCTTTTCGCCGATGCTGGTGAAGTTAATAACGCGGCTGCCCGTAGCCGAATCGCGAACTGTCCACTTCAACTCGGCAAAGCGCGTCAGGATGGCTGCGCCCAGGGCGCCGGCGAGGTGATGGCGGCGTGCGCTCCAGTCAAGACAGACTTTGCAGAGAGGCCGTCGCGTACGCGTAATCCCCGTGAGATCGATCTGGAGCTTCTGTCCCACGAAGCGCTCGCCTTCCGGGGTGAGAGCGATGGCAGTCCTGTGGTGGCGGATCAGTTTCTTCTGGGTCATCGCGTCAAGCATTTGTACGCCGAGGTCGCCCGCGAGGTGATCGTAGCAGATGCGTGCGCGACGAAGCGCCGGCTCCTTCGGCCCGGTCCGCACCCGCAGATGACCGGCGCGCGCTGCGAGGCCTTCCAGCCCCTCCAGCACGGCGGCCACGTCAGGGCCGGTGAGACGGTAGTAGCGATGACGACCTTGTTTCTCGGGTTCGATCAGGCCGCCGGCCTCGAGCCGACCGAGATGAAAACTCGCGGTCTGCGGTGTGACGGCGGCCTCCTGCGCAAGCTCGCTCGCAGTAAGCGCGCGGCCGGTCATCAGCGCGGTGAGAATATTGGCGCGCGCGGGATCGCCGACCAGCGCGGCAACCACGGCGATATCGGGGCCGGTTTCATACTTTGATCCTAGCCGAAGCATTCGCGTCGAGAAAGCGGGTATATGTTTATGCGATCGCTTGCACCAGTCGCCTGTCATGTGACGGAAGGAGATTTTGAGATGCCATCGACGGCCGAAAAACGCGCTGCATTCCGCAAACTTCACGAGAGCGGCTGCTTTGTGATTCCCAACCCCTGGGATGTCGGCAGCGCCAAGGCGTTGCAGGGCATGGGCTTCAAGGCGTTGGCGTCGACCAGCGCCGGGTTAGCCTGGTCGATCGGCAAGGCCGACAACCACATCACATTGGACGACGTGTGTGACCATCTGACCGCGCTATGCGCGGCGGTGGATCTTCCCGTCAATGCCGATTTCGAAAATGGCTTCGCCGTCGAGCCGGACGGCGTCGCAGCCAACGTATCGCGCGCGACAAAGACAGGCGTCGCCGGATTGTCGATCGAAGACTCCAGCGGCGACAGCGCCGACCCCCTCTACGACAGGACGCTTTCGATCGAACGCATCCGCGCAGCGCGCAAGGCCATCGATTCCGATCGCAGCGGCGTGCTGCTGGTCGGGCGTTGCGAGGCTTTCCTCTGGGGGATGCCTGATCTCAAACTGACGATAGACCGGTTACAGGCCTATGCAGAGGCGGGCGCCGACTGCCTGTATGCACCGGGCCTGAAATCGAAAGATGACATCGCCACCGCGGTGAAGGCTGTTTATCCCAAACCGTTCAACCTGCTGATCGGTTGGCCGGGACTGAGCGTCGCCGAGGCCGCCGATCTCGGCGTCCGTCGCATCAGCGTCGGCGGCGCCTTGGCGCGCGTGGCGTGGAGTGGCTTTTTACACGCGGCGAATGAGATCGCCGAGAATGGTACGTTCGATGGGCTCGGTGCCGCCCACCCCGGCGGCGAGCTGAATGCGATGTTTGCCGTCTGAAGCTTCTGCGGTGCAAAGAATGGCGAGCGGCAGCGGGGATGCTCGCCGCTCCGGCGCCGAACTCACGGTTACGTGGTGGCGTCGGAGCCGGTGTATTGCTGCTCTGCGGATTTGTCGCCTCCGTTGAGTTGGCCGAGGCGGCGCCGATCGTGACGCCCGGTTGCGTGTTGGAGGGCGTCACCTCACGCTTGCGAGGCGCTGCCGGCGGCTTAGAGGCGTTGTTCTGCGCCGTGTTCGGACTAGTTGATTGCGGTGTGGTCTCACTTGTCTCGATCGATTGCGGTGTGGCCGCCTTCTTTACGGTGGGGCCTGCCGAGGTGTTGAGACCATGGAACACCGTACTGAGGATGACCACGATAGCGGCCGCATGGACGGCGATGCGGGTGCCGCGGGCCGGACGTTCGGCAAGGGCCGGATCGGGTTGCGGTTTATCATCAAGAGGCATGCCTCGTCCCTGTCCTCTATTCTCCGACAAGGCAAATCGTTTGGGTTGTCAGGGTTCCGGCCCGCACAGCAATTGGTCGTGATGCGTGATAAGGCCGCGTTCGGCTTGTCGCCTTCCGTTCATGTCCGACGAGAGACTTGCGGTCATGTCGTTGCCTAAGGAGAGCCTGTTACGACACAAGCTGCTGTCCTCGGCAATTCTTCAGTAACGAAATTGCGCCCTGGGACGCTTGCACCAGATCGAAAAGTTGTAAAGCATTCCGTTGGTGACGTGGCAAAGACTGGTCCTAACGGCTAGGCATAACTACCTGTGAAAGAGCCGTCGCAGCCACGAGCAGAGGGTGCAATGGGAATCGACCAAGGTCCGATCAGTCTCGATCAGAAATACACCCAGGGTACCGGTCACATCTTCACAACGGGCCTCCAGGCGCTTGTTCGTTTGCCGATGGCGCAAATCCGTCGCGACCGCGCCGCGGGCCTTAATACTGCCGGCTTCATTTCCGGCTATCGCGGCTCGCCGCTCGGCGGTTACGACCAGCAGCTCTTCGCCGCGCGCAGCCATCTCGAACGCTACAACATCAAATTCCAGCCCGGCGTGAATGAGGATCTCGCGGCGACCGCGGTCTGGGGTTCGCAACAGCTCCATCTTTCGCCCGGTGCGGCCTACGACGGCGTGGTCGGGATCTGGTACGGCAAAGGTCCCGGTGTCGACCGCTGCGGCGACGTGTTCCGGCACGGCAATGCCGCGGGTTCGGCGAGGCACGGCGGCGTGCTGTGCCTGGCCGGCGACGACCATGGCGCCAAATCCTCCACCGTGCCGCATCAGTCTGACCACGCATTCATCGCGGCGCTGATGCCCTACCTCTATCCGTCCTCGATCCATGAAATGATCCAGATGGGTCTGCTTGGCATCGCAATGTCGCGCTATTCCGGCTGCTGGGTCGGGATGAAGGTCGTTACCGAAACGGTTGAGACCACCGCCGAGATCGACCTGGCCGACGAATTGACACCGTTTGTCATGCCGCCCGATTTCGAGATGCCGCGCGGCGGCCTGAACCTGCGCTGGCCCGACGATCGCTACGATCAGGACCGGCGCTTGCAGGATTATAAGGGTTTTGCCGCCGTCGCGTTCGCGCGCGCCAACAGAATCAACCGCATCACCATGGACTCGCCGCACGCGCGGTTCGGCATCATGGCGTCCGGAAAAAGCTACGAAGATATGCGGCAGGCGTTGCGCGAACTCGGAATCACCGAGCAGATTGCCGCGCGGATCGGATTGCGACTTTACAAGATCGGCATGCCATGGCCGCTGGAGCCGCAGGGCGTGCGCGAATTCGCCGTCGGTCTCGAGGAAATCTTCATCGTCGAGGAACGCCGCGAAATCGTCGAGAACCAGGTCAAGCAGGAGTTGTTCAACTGGCGCGACGACGTGCGGCCGCGCATCGTCGGCAAAATGGACGATCACGACAAGCGGTTCCTGCCGTTCGCGGAGGAATTGAGCGTCGCGTCGCTGGCGACATCGCTGACCGAACGGTTGCTGCGTTTGAACCTCAACCCGGAAATCGCCGAGATGTTGCGCGCCAAGGCCGACTGGTTCAACGGCCGGCAGGCTACGCAAATGCAAGCGGCGTCCCCGATCGCGCGCGTGCCTTATTTCTGCTCGGGCTGCCCCCACAACACCTCGACCAAGGTGCCCGAAGGCAGTCGCGCCACCGCCGGCATCGGTTGCCACTACATGGCGATCTGGATGGATCGCAATACAGAAACCTTTACCCACATGGGCGGCGAAGGCGCGCCGTGGGTCGGAATTGCGCCGTTCACCAATGAGAAGCACATCTTCGCCAATCTCGGCGACGGCACCTATTTCCATTCGGGAAGCCTCGCGATCCGCCAGGCGGTCGCTTCCAAGGCGAACATCACCTACAAGATTCTCTATAATGATGCCGTCGCCATGACTGGCGGCCAGCATGTCGATGGCGATCTGTCGCCGCAGCGGATCACCTTTCAACTTCACGCCGAAGGTGTCCGCGACATCTATCTCGTCTCCGAAAATCCGGACGCTTACCCGGCCGCCGATATCGCGCCGGGGACCCGAACCGCGCATCGCGACGACCTCGATACGGTCATGAAAACCTGCCGGGAGACCAAGGGCGTTTCGGCGATCGTGTTCGTGCAGACCTGCGCCGCCGAGAAGCGCCGGCGACGCAAACGCGGCACCATGGAAGATCCGCAGCGCCGCGTTCTGATCAATCCGGCCGTCTGCGAGGGCTGCGGCGACTGCTCCGTGCAGTCGAACTGCATTTCGGTGGAGCCGCTCGAGACCGAGATGGGACGCAAGCGCACCATCAACCAGTCGTCGTGCAACAAGGATTATTCCTGCATCAAGGGCTTCTGCCCGTCGTTCGTTACGGTCGACGGCGGTCACCTGCGCCAGCGTGCGCCAGCGGATCTCGGCGCGATCGGAGAACTGCCGGAACCGCCGTCGCGGCCATCGCTGGAGCAGCCGTACAACATTGCGGTCGGAGGCGTCGGCGGCACGGGCGTGCTGACCATCGGCGCACTGCTCGGCATGGCCGCGCATATCGAAGGCAAGGCCAGCATGATCCTGGACATGTCCGGCCTCGCCCAGAAGGGCGGTGCGGTTCTGAGCCATGTCCGGTTGTCGCGGAATCCTGCCGAGGTAACCTGTTCGCGGATCGTCACCGGTACCGCCGATCTTGTCATCGCCGCCGATGAGGTGGTTGCGGCGGCCAAGGACACGATGACGCTATGCGAGTCGAGCCGCACGCATGGCGTCATCAACACCCATCTTATTCCGACCGCGGATTTCGTCCTCAACCGGGACTTCAATTTTCAAAGCGGCAAGGTCGGCCGCGTCCTTGAAACGGCGCTATGCAAGGACGCGACTTTCATGGACTTCACCACGCCGGCCGAGTTATTGCTCGGCGACTCCATTGCCACCAACATGATGATGATGGGATATGCCTATCAGAAAGGCCTGCTGCCGCTGACGGCGGAAGCGATCGAGCAGGCGATCGGGGTGAACGGCGTCGCGGTCAAGATGAATATCGAGGCGTTTCGGCTCGGACGGCTTGCAGTGATCGACTCTGCGCGCCTCACGGAGATGATGAAGGGAAATGACGAGCCGAAAGCGGTGAAGACGCTCGAACAGATGTCGCTCGACGAGATTGTCGCGCACCGCTCGGCCTATCTTGCCGACTACCAGAATAGAAGGCTTGCGGAGAAATATCGCGTGATGGTCGATCGCGTCAGGAACGTGGCGGTGCAAGGCGGTTATGGCGACGCGTTGCCGCGGGCGGTCGCCGTCAATTACGCAAAGCTGCTCGCCTACAAGGACGAGTACGAGGTGGCGCGGCTCTACACCGACGGCCACTTCGAAAAGCAGCTTGGCGATCAGTTCGAGGGCGACTACAAGATCAGCTTCCATCTCGCGCCGCCGATGTTTTCCAGCAAGACGGATGCGCTCGGGCGCCCTGTCAAAAAGTCATATAGCGGGTCACGGATGATGCCGGCCTTCCGTCTGCTGGCGAAGATGAAGGGCCTGCGCGGTACCGCCTTCGATGTGTTCAGCTATAGCGCCGAGCGCAGGCTGGAGCGCGATCTGATCGCAGGGTACGAGAAGGACGTCGCCTTCGTTCTGGACAGGCTTTCGCCGGCCAATGCCGAGGGCGCGGTCGAGTTGCTGTCGCTGCCGGATCGCATTCGCGGCTACGGTCCGGTCAAGGAAATGGCGGTGGCCGGCGCCAGGATTCGCCATTCGGAGTTAATGCGCGAGCTTGCGGACACTCCACCGGCGCCACGGCAGATCGCCGCGGAATAAGACGACGGCGGCGTAGCTCTCCAAGGACGCGCGCCGGTTCTCCCAAATATTAACGTGGCGGTTGCCCCGCCGGGTTAACAACGACTCGATGTTTCCCGCAGCGGCAATCCGGCCTATATTGAACCGTCGGGAGGGCGGTCCAAAGCGCCATGCAATCCAGGTTCGGAGCACTTGTTCAGCGGATGCGATCGTCATCGCTGTCGATCGGTCAGATTACCTTCGGCGGATTTTTGCTGGTGCTGTCGATCATCGCGATAACCAGCGTGGCCAATGTTGTCGCGACCCGTCATCTCGATAATACCTTCGCCGAGTTGCAGCGGCTGGACAAGGTCGGCGACCTTGCCGAGGAAATCGATCGCCGCATGAACGAGCTTCGTCTTGCAGCGCGAGACTACGTCACCGATCCCGGCGCGCAGTCCGGCCAGGTGTGGGGAGCCGCATCATCGCTCAATGAGGTGCTCAAGAAGACCCGCATCGAGCTTGCGCCGGAACAGCAGGAGATGATCGACGGCGTTACGACACGGTTGGAAGCTTACCGTAGCGGTATCGCCCGGGTGAGTGACCTGATCGCAAGCCGCGCGCAGTTGATCGAAACTCTCCCCCGGCTTCGCGAGAAGCTCGAAGCCGTAACCGAGCAGGCTGCCGATCAGTTGGCCTCAAAAACGTTGTTTCGGGCCCAGAGCGATGTCGCCGCAGCCCTGCTCGGGCATGACCCCGCTGCTGCAGAGCAATCGGCGGAAAAGATGCGCGCCATCCGGATCGGCACACCTGCGGTACGTGATGCCGTCGAGGCCTATGCCGACGCCGTTATCGCAATATCCCTGCGGGAGCGTCAGATCGCTGATATCGACCGGGATGTGTTGGGCACCGAAGGCAGGCTGATCGGCCGGGTCACCAAATTGTTGCGCGAACTCAGCGCGCAGCGCGAGCAGGTGCTGTCGCGCGATTTCGCGCGGACGCTAGCCGAAACCAAATGGCAGAGCATCGTTTTCGGCAGTGCGGGAATCATAATCGGCTTGCTTGCCGCCATGTTCGTGGTGCGGCGCACGATCCGGCCCTTGAAGGCCATCGCGCGAGCGATCCGGAGAGTGGCGGGCGGCGAAAAGGAAACCTCGATTCCCGCAACGCACGTCGATAACGAGATCGGCGATATCGCGCGCGCCGCCGAAGTGTTTCGCCGGACGCTTGCTGAAGCCGACTCGGCGCGGGAAGCTGCCGTTCGCGCGCTCTCCGAGCAGCGGCTCGCCGAGGAGAGCTACCGCAAGCTGTTCGAAGGATCGGTCGATGGCATCTATGTCACGACGCCGGCCGGTCAATTGCTTGACGCCAATCCGGCGTTGGCGCGGATCATGGGCTATGACACGTCAGAAGATCTGATCCGCGATATCGGCGATATCGCGCAGACGATCTATATCGACCCGAAGGCGCGCGTTGAATACCAGTTGCGGATGGAACGCGAGGGGACGGTTCGCGAGTTCGAGTATCAGGTCCGTCACCGCGACGGCAGCATTCTCTGGCTTTCCGACAGCGCGACCGCCGTGCGCGATGAGAACGGTCTTATCGTTCGCTATGAAGGCGTGGTTCGCGACATTACTGACCAGCGGCGGGCCGAGGAGGCGATCGCGGAAGGACGGCGCGTGCTGCAACTCGTCGTCGACACCGTGCCGGCGGTGATCAACGTCAAGAACGCCGACCTGCGTTATGTGCTGATGAACCGTTACATGGCAGGCATCTTCGGGATCGAGCCCGCAGATGCGATCGGCCGAACGACGAGCGATCTGATGTCGCGTTACGGAGCTGCCAAGACCGACGAAAACGACAAGCGTGTTCTTGAGAGCGGCAAGGAGCTTGGCTTCTACGAAGAGGAATACGAGGATTCGTCGGGCGCGATGCGACAATGGCTGGTCAACAAGCTGCCGATCCGTGGTGCCGATGGTCGTATCGAGAACATCGTCACGGTCGCGCTCGACATCGCCGACCGCAAGCGCAACGAGCAGGAAATGCGGCAGGCCAAGGATGCGGCCGAAGCGGCGCTGCGCAACCTGCGCGAGACCCAGAACTCGTTGATCGAGGCGGAGAAACTCGCGGCGCTCGGCCGTCTCGTGGCGGGCGTCGCTCACGAAGTCAACAATCCTGTCGGCATCAGCCTGACAGTAGCGTCGTCCCTGGAGCGCAAGATCGCGGTGTTCGCCGAGGAAGTCGAACGCGGCGAGCTGCGGCGCTCGAGCCTGAACGATTTTGTCGCGACCAATCGCGATGCGGCCTCGCAGCTTGTCGCCAATCTCAATCGCGCGGCCGAACTGGTTCAATCGTTCAAGCAGGTTGCCGCCGATCGTAATTATTCGGACAAGCGGATTTTCGACCTCGGCGAACTCACCGAGCAGGTCGTCATGAGTCTGCGTCCGGGCCTGCGCAAACAAAACGTGACGCTGACCGTCGATTGCGAACCCAATCTTATGATGAACAGCTATCCCGGCCCTTACGGGCAGGTGCTCACCAATCTGTTTCTCAACTCGTTGGCGCATGCGTTTCCGGACGGCGAGGGCGGCGCGGTTGATATCAACGTACGGGAAGTCAACCAGGACAATGTCGAGATCCTGTTTTCCGATAACGGATGCGGCATGAGTCCCGATGTCCGGCGCAAGGCTTTCGACCCGTTCTTTACCACGCGGCGCGATCAGGGTGGCACCGGTCTCGGCTTGCATATCGTTTACAACATCGTGACGAACCGTCTCGGCGGGCGCCTCGATCTCGACTCGGGATCCGGAGAGGGCACGCGGATTCGCATCGTTTTGCCACGCATCGCTCCGATGGAGCTGGCAGCGGAGTAGCAGCCCGGACTTGCGTATACCCAGCGTTGTTCGCGGCAAATGCGCAGCGAAGGTGCGTGCGATGGACTTTGGCCTCAAAATCGCGAGCGTCGGAGCGTCAGTCCGTATCGGCCAATTTGCGCAGCGTCGCCTGAAAAATCTGGCTGGCCTTTCCGACCAGAGCCGTGCCGTTCATCGTGCCGGTCGTATCGGTGAATGTGCCGGTCACGCCGACGCCCACGGGTTCAGTGCTGCTGAACAGCAGGTTTCCGTCAGGGCTCGGCGTGTGGCACTGGACCAGAACCTCGCCCCTGAACGTACCGTCGCTTTTTGTGAAATAACTGCCGGTATAGAACAGATAGGCATCGCCGCCGAGGATCTTGCCGTCGCGAAACATCACGACTCCGCTGCCTTTGCCCACACGCCCGTCAAGCAAGGCGACATGAACCGAATACAGCCCATTTTTCATGGTGTTCCGCTCTTAACCCGGCATTTTGTCTTGTCCCGGCGCCATTATGTCAAAGAGGGCGTGAGCGCGTCAATGCGACAGCGCATGAGGAACTTTGAGATAGCGACAAGGTGCGACGCATCACGCCGGTGCAGCGAACCTCGGAGACAGGATATTCTTCTTAACCTTTACTTCACGGTGCGCCGATGGGATCGTGTACTGACGACGAGGGAAGGTCCTCTCATGGCGAAGGCGGCTCGTCGCGATCAACTTCCGGACCATGCGTGACTTGCGCTGAAAATTTCGCTCGTTTCCCTTAACAGGGCATGGGATCACTCAGCCGAAGCTGCTCCGCGCATCAACGACGCGGCCATGACCTCACGGAGGCGTTCGAATCCAACGCCGGTGCCGCTCTCGCGAAAGTCGCCATCCCTGGCGTCGTTGAAAACGGCCTGCTCTGTGAACGTCATAATCGTCCCGCCGGCCGCTCCCGTAAACTCGACCGTCACCAGGGAGGATGAGATGCTTCTTTCGCCCGAGCGCATCGCGTAGGCGTAGACGATGCGCTGGCGGGGTGAGATGTCGAGGTAGTGGGCGAGCATCGCATGCTCTGTACCACTGGGAGTTCGCCAGATCAGCCGCTCGCTGCCGCCCATCCTGAAATCGAAATGGTCTTCGGTAACTTGCCAATCGGGATGACAGGCGCTCCAGAGCCGCTTCAACCGGTGATCCGACCAGAAACGGAACGCGTGCCCCGTTCCACCGGGTAGATCGCGCGTGATGACGAACGTACGATGATCCACACTGACGCCCATCAATGATCCTTTTCTTCGGGCACTTCCGCCATCAACGACGATAATCGGTCGAAGGCGGCGTTCATCTCCGCATGTCGCTGTTCGATCCAACCGTTGATCGCGTGAAAGGCGTCCTGTCGCATACGATAAGTCCGAACCCGTCCGACTTTCTGGGAGACCACGATGCCGCCCTCCTCAAGGACGCGCAGGTGCTTGAGAACCGCGGGCAGGCCCACATCAGCCGACGCTGCCAGTTCCTTCACGGAAGCAGGGCCCTTGGCAAGCTGCTCGACGAACTCCCTTCGATATGGATCGGAGAGAGCGTGGAATACCCGATCGAAGCCGGCCGCGGGCAAAGCGGTCACCGCTACGTTTGAAGGTAATGCTTCGGCATCGCGTCCCGGAAGGGGAACAGGGCAAAGTAGGGCCGAGCTTCGGCGATCACGCGGCTGGCTGACGGACGCTGCATCAGGCGCTCCAGATATGCGGCCACATGTCGCTGGTCGCGGGAAAACGGATGGACGATGGACGCGAAGAAGAGTGCAGGCAAAGCCGAACAGTCCGCCATGGTGAAGTCGTCGCCGGTGGTCCAGTGCTTGTCCCGAATTTGGTCTTCGATCATCGAGTAGGCCTGGTCGAGCGTCGATCTCGCTTCGCCAACACCAAGAGGATCGCTTGCATTCGCCGGACGGATTTTGTCCGTGACGATCTTCTGCATCGGCACACTCACATAGAGATCGAAAAAGCGATCCCACAGACGCACCTGTAATTGCTGCTCGGCATCGCTGGGCAGCAGCCGAACAGGTCCCGGGTAGTGTGCCTGCAGGTACTCGATGATGATGCTGGTCTCCGGGACGATGCGCCCTGTCACACTGTCATGGAGGACCGGGATCTTTCCCACCGGCCATCGTTCGAGATGAGCGGCCGCCGAGCCAGAATCTGCGAAATCGACTGTCTGACTCTCGAAAGCGGTTCCGTTTTCGTATAGTCCGATCAGCACCTTGTGGCAGAACGAGGCCAGCGGGTGCATGTAGAGCGTGAGCGTCATGGCGCGCCAATAGTTTCCTAATATGGAAACTTATAGCGCAAGGCAATTGTCCCGACAACCTCGGGAACTCAGTTTTCCGGTCGATGCCAGTGCATTGGCCCAGCGACGTCAGTCAGCGGCGGCGGGTTCGTCGTGCAGCCGTTTTTCTGAGGGACGCCTGTTTCTGAGGGACGCATGTCCTCGAGCGGATCCCCCGGATAGGCCGACCTCATCCTCAAAACGCAAATAAAATCATTGAGCCCCGCTTCTGATGAAATCAGAAGCGGGGAGGCTCGCGATCCATTTCAATTTGGAATCGCTCTGACGGGCCGTGACTTCGCGGCGAAGATGACTGCACTATCTCTTTGAATGCGATTTATGCGAGCTTGATTTGCTCTCCGATGCTGTCTCGGACGCGACCTGTTGCGAAAGCTGATCGAAGCGTGTCCGCAGGTTTCCTACATCCGTCTGGAGCGACTCGATGGTCGTCTTGACAGACTTCGGAGTGGTCCCGGCATTGTCTAGCTTGGTCCTGAGCGCGTCGAAATCGGACGCCTTGAACGTGCCCAGTTGCGTGTGCATGGCGGCGAGCCGCGATTCCAGTCCCTTGATCTGCGCCTCGATTTGCGAAGTATCTACGGCTGGGGCAGGAGCTTGCACCTTGGCTTCGAGCGCGGCCATTCGCTTGTCAAGTCCGGCGACCTCAGCTTCGGAGGCGACTGCCGCTTTCGGTTTCGGCGGAGCTTCTGCCATCGCTTTCGACGGAAGCGGGGCGCCGGAACTCCATACCAAGCCCACGCTGCCGAAAAACACCGCGGCGAGAATGACAATGCCACCGATCAACCGACTAGAGTGGTTGTGTTCGTCCATCACGTGCCTCCCTCTTGTGTTGTCTTGTTGACTTCGCTCCCTTCGGGCCAGTTGTCGACTATGACCGCTCTGCGACTATTTGTACAGGGGTAAGAAGACACCCGTATGTTTGGATGATGCAAATTGATTGGGACAGTCCGTATGACTCATCGCTGGCCGTTGCTCTTTGCTACGTTGGTAATCGCAAGCGCAATTTTCGGTTATGGGCATGCCGAAGAAGACGCCTTTATAAAACGCATCAAGACGACCTGGCGGGCCCAGGACGGAGCGACGATCGATGAGATACTGTCCCGTGTTTCCGAGGTCGCCCACTTCGTCCCGAGAGAGTGGGACAGCGAACAGAAGCATGGTTCCGACGATTTCGCGTCCCTTTCCTGGGCCAGAAGTCCAAGCGACACGCGTGACGACGAACACGAAATTACATGGGACGTTTCGGCCGATGGTGTGGTGTCACTCGGGCCGGCCCGAGTGAGGACGATGGAACTCGGCTGGCGACCCTTTGCGCTGTCGCTTATTGCCCGCGAGATCGCGGACGGATATCCGCAGCCCAACGTGGCCTTCCTGCACGATGCGTCCAACTACGACTTTGTCGCTACCGCACAGGGTGGACTGGGCGATCTTTTGAAGAAAGGACGTTGCACGATCGGCAACCCTGTCTCGCTTGACTACGTCGTTCTGCCGGAAAAGATGGCGAAGGATGATCTTTGGCGGCTACAGCTTTCGGTGAATTGCGACATTACAGGTCCGTCGTACTTCACGCATAGCGGCGTCATTATTTTTACAAAGATGAATCGTGATGAATGGCAGCCCGCTTCGTTTTTTGCTCGCCGTATCGCCAAATATCCTCCCGGCCATTGGTTCGAGCAGGTAGAGCCAGACGAACAGCGAACCTTCGATGCGGTTCGCAAAGTGCTTAAGGGCGGGAAATAACGTCAGGCTCCTGCCGCACGCATCCGCGACGTTTGCGCACGGAAAATACCCAGGTCGCAAGAAAAACCCGCCGGATATTCCGGCGGGTCAATTGACGTTGAGAGGAGCCCTGTTTGGACTCAGGCTCCGAAGTACACGAGGTAAACAATCACGAAGGCAGCTACGACCAGTCCAGTTCCGGCGACCAACACGTTACGTACCGTGGGTCCGCGTTCTGCTCCTCGCGCTTCTCTTGCAGTCTCGACGATATGTCCGTCTTCAATCTTTGCCATAATCCCTCCTTAGCATGACTTGCTGACATAAAGTGGAATGGCCACAATCTTGGCCCGTCCATCTGCATCTCATCCAAAGCGATCTAGCCTGGACGTATCACGACATCGTTGTAGTAGTCGTCCAGCTCTGCGCGTCGGGCTGACCAGTCATACAACTCGGAGCCGTGCTTCGGTGCGCCCTTCAGCCGATTTCCGCTTATGTCGCTGCGGTAGCCGCCAAGCTCGGAGTCATATCTGAGCACTTTCCACGGCACCGGGTAGTGATCGTTGCCAATTCCCATGAACCCACCGAAGCTCAGAACGGCGTAAGCAATCTCTCCGGTGCTCTTGTCGATCATGACGTGTTCTATGGAACCTATCTTCTTGTCTTCGGCACCATAGATGGCTTTCCCCGACTCTTTGTCGCTGGAGATCAGGTTTCCAGTATTTGCTTCGACAGCCATCAGTTTCTCCTTCGCTAGGAGGAAGGCCAACGCTTGCAGATGAGATTGGTTCACAGGTTCCAGTGACCCTTTCATTCGGAACGGGATCAGCGGAGCGCGGAGTTGTTCGCAGGTACGCATCCGACGGGCACCGTCTTGTCTGACATGAGGTAATTCGCGAAGCGTGTGACCTTAAGTCTAGCTTTAAGGTCATCAGGCGATGCGGGTTGAGGTTTTGGGCGGACCGGAGCGGCGACGAC